>Ga0070700_100000075_pt1 | contig 68207 bp, 55 predicted proteins | sample KBSK5101metaG_FD_65456 | JGI IMG/M metagenome (GOLD analysis project Ga0070700, IMG submission 65456) | Corn, switchgrass and miscanthus rhizosphere microbial communities from Kellogg Biological Station, Michigan, USA - KBS K5-10-1 metaG | ecosystem: Host-associated > Plants > Roots >...
CGTGGTGGTCGAGACCGCCTTGTTCACCGTGAAGGTCAGCGCCGAGGAGGTGGAGCCCACCACGCCGCGGGTGGCCGAGGGCACGAACGTCGCGGTGATCTGCAACGTGCCCGCCGGAGTGTTCGCCGGCACCTGGTAGGTGGCCTTGCCGCCACTCACCGCCACGGTCGCCAGCTCCGTGCCATCGGCGGTCTGGAACCGCACCGAACCCGCCGGCGAGCTGCCGTCGTTGGCGGTGACGGTCGCCGTCAGCGTGGCCGGGTTGGCCGTCCCGTAGAACTGGGACGCAGCCGAGCTGGTCAGCACCGTGCTGGTGGTCACCAGCGGGTCGACGGTGATCGGCACCGAGGTGCTGGTGCCGGTCTGGTCGCCGGTCACGGTCAGGTTCTGCGCGCCGGTCGGCAGACCGGTCGGCAGGGTGAAGCTGACCGTGGCGGTGCCGTACTCGTCGGTGATCGCGGTGCCGATGGTGTTGTCCACCGCGAAGGTACCGAGCACGGTGTTGCCGGACTTGACGGTCACCGAGGTGTCCTTCAGGTCAGGCGCGGTGCTGAAGGCCAGCGACGACAGGCTGAAGTTGACCTGGTCACCCGGCAGGTAGGACGCCGGGGCGCCGGCCGGGAACATCACGCCGACGGAACGCTGGGTGTAGTCCGGCGAGACGGTCTGCTGCGCGGCCATGTAGTCGACCATCGCCTGCAGGTCGGTCTGGCCGGTGTCCTTCTTGTTGGTACCGGTCGCGAACGAACCGAAGTTGTCACCGCCGGAGGCCAGGAAGGAGTTCACCGTCACCGAGTAGCTGGCCGCCGGGTCGATGGCGGTGCCGTTGAGCCACATGGCGGTGATCCGGCTGCCGGCCGCCGCCCGCGGGTCGTAGGTGTAGGTGAAGCCCTTCGAGATGCCCAGCCGCAGGAACGGCCGGGCCGCGCCCGCCGGCTGCCACTGCTGCTCCAGCGCCGCCTTGATCTGCGCGCCGGTCAGCTTCATGTTGACCAGCGTGTTGGCGAACGGCTGGACGTTGGCCGCCTGCTTGTAGGTGAGCGTGTTCGGGTAGGTCGAGCTGCTGCCGACCATGTCCGCCCGCAGGCCGCCCGGGTTCATGAAGGCGATCTGCGCCGCGCCGGTGGTGGCCGAGGAGGTGGCGGTCTTCTGCACCTCGGCGACCAAGTTGCCCAGCGTCGACTCGCCACCGCGGTTCTCGGTGGTGCCGTTGGAGAGCTTGGCACGGTTGAACGGACCGGTGATCTGGCCCAGCGGCTGAGCGCCGAGCACGGCGGCGTCAGCCACCGCCTTGTCGACGATCGCCTGGGTGGCCGAGTCGGTCGGGTAGGCCGGCGTCTTCACCAGCGGCAGGGTGTTCTGCTGGAGTCCGACCACCTGGTCGTTCTCGTCCACCGTGAACAGCAGCTGGTCGAGGTTGTAGCCGTACTGGCCGGCCGAGACCACCGGACGGGTGGTCACCGGACGACCCTGGGCCACCCAGTCCGGCACCGTGATCGAGTGGTTGTAGGACAGGTGGGTGTGACCGGAGATGATCGCGTCGATGTTGTCGTTGGCGCCGTTGACGATCTTGCCGAACGGGGTGTTCGGGTCGGTCGCCGAGGACAGCGCCGTGGTCTCGGCACCCTCGTGCACCAGCAGGACGACGATGTCGGCGCCCTGCGCCTTGAGCTTGTCGGCGTCCCGGTTGGCGGCGAGGACCGGTGCCTCGATCTCCAGGCCGGCGATGCCGGCCGGCGAGACCAGCTGGTTGAGCTGGTCGGTGACCGCACCGATGAAGCCCACCTTGACGCCGCCGAAGTCCTTGATCCAGGTCTCGGGCAGGGCGGCCGAGTGGTCGTCGGCGTGCCGGATGTTGTCGGCCAGGTACTGCCAGGCCGCGCCGCCATAGGGGTTGGTGTCGGCGTTGTAGGGAGCCATCACGCGGTTCACCAGGTCGTTGTAGCCCTGGTCGAGCTCGTGGTTGCCCACCGCCGAGACCTCCAGGCCCGCCGCGTTCAGCGCGTCCAGGGTCGGCTTGTCGTGCTGGATGAACGACTCGAAGGTGGACGCACCGATCAGGTCACCGGCGGCAGCGAACACCGTGTCCGGGTACTGGCCACGCAGCTGCTTGACCGCACCGGCCAGCACCCCGGCGCCGGCCTCGACCCCGTTGGCCTGGATACGGCCGTGGAAGTCGTTGATGCCCAGCACCTGGATGGTCTTGGTCGGAGCGCTCGCGGTCAGCCCGACCACGACCGGGTCGTGGTCGGAGGAGGCGTACGGGTCGGCCTGGTAGAAGTCGGTGGCGGTGTAGTTCCACCGGCTGTACTCCAGGGCCACCGACTCGGGCGAGTTGATGTTCCAGATGTCGGCGCCGGTCGCCCGCTTCAGGGCGGCGGCGTTCATCAGGACGTGGTCCAGCGAACCGGACAGGCCCGAGAAGGAGTAGGAGTATTCGCCGTGGTTGAACTGGTGCTCGGCGTCGGTGTAGCCGGCGCTGTAGAGCACCTGCAGCGGGTCCTCCTGGCCGTAGGAGTTGTAGTCGCCGACCATCACCACGGCCTTGGCGCCGGCCTGCACGGTCGGGACCCAGTCACGCAGCGCGGTGGCCTGGCGGACCCGGGACTCGGTCGAGGAGCCCTGCCCGTCACCGGTGTCGGCGTCGCCCGGCCAGGGACCGGCCGAACCCTTGGACTTGAAGTGGTTGACGACGAACAGGAAGTTGTCGCCGCCCGCCACCGGGTGGAACACCTGAGCCAGCGGCTCGCGGGCGTTGTCGAACGCACCGCCGGTCGAGCTCTCGGTGCCCAGCGCCCGGGAGGCGCCGACCCGCGAGACCTTGGCGGGCTTGTAGATGATGGCCGAGTTGATGACGTCCATCTGGTTCACCGCGGGCAGTTCCGCCGAGGACGGGTTGGCCGCCCACACGGTCGAGCCGGCGTCGGCGTTCAGCGCCGCCACCAGGGTGTTGAGTGCCTCGTCGGTCGGCTCGCCGAGCCGGGCCGAGTTCTCGACCTCCATCAGGCCGACCACGTCGGCGCCGAGGGCGTTGATCGCCTTGACGATCTTGGCCTCCTGCCGGGCGAAGTCCGCCGAGTCCCAGGCGCCGCGCGGGTCACAGCCGCTGTTGACGGTCGAGCCGTCGCCGTCGCGGTCCTTGAACGACGTGCAGCCGGGGGTGTCGGCGCCGAGGGTGGTGAAGAAGTTCAGCACGTTGAACGAGGCGACCTTGAGGTCGGCGTTGCCGAGGTAGCCGGCCTCCGGCGACGAGGTGCGGGTGTTGGCGAAGGTCACCGGCGAGTTGCTGTTGGCCGGGCCGACGACCGGGCTGGTCGGCTGGAACTTCCAGGCGCTGTTGCGGAAGTCGACCACCACGTCACTGGTGAAGGTGACCGGCTCGCCCACCCGGACCGGCGAGGTCTGGGAGATGTAGGGCGGCGTCAGGTTGCCGTTGACCAGCAGGCCACCGCTGGTGGCCAGGAAGTTGATCGACGATCCGTCGTCGAGGGTGACCGCCCGGGCGGCGTTGTCGGCCTCGGTCGGGCTGGCCGACGCCGGGCCCGGCTTCTCCACCTCGGTGCGCTGGATCAGCGGCTTGGTGCCCGAAGCCAGGCCCACCTCGCCGAACTGGTTGGTGGTGAAGGTGTTGGTGACGGTGTAGTCACCGGTCGGGCGGTAGAGCATGCCCTCCAGCGACTCGCGCTCGGCGTCGGTGCGCGGCCAGCTCGAGGTGGTGGCGGCGGTGACGCCGGCCGGCGGGGTGCCGAGGTCGCTGACGTCGGCGGCGGCCACGTTGAGTTCGGTCATGCCGAAGAACTCGGTGACCGAGCCGGTGACCTGGACGTACTTGCCGATCTGTACGGCGGCCGGGAAGGCGCCGGTGGACTGGAAGACGAAGATGCCGTCCGAGGCGGTGTGGCTGGCGAGGTCGAGCGCGCCACCGGTGCCGGGGGTCTGGATGTAGTAGCCCTTGAAGCCGCCGTCCGGGTAGGCCGCGGTGACGATGCCCTTGGTGGTGACGGTGCTGCCGGCCAGCGGCGAGGCGGAACCGGTGCCCTGGATCTCGGCGATGGTCTTGGTGCTGGGCGGCGGGGTGACCGGGGTGCAGGCGCTGCCACAGGCCACCGGGCTCGGCGCGCCGGCGGTGAAGTCGGCCGCGTTGTTCGCGGTGTTGTCGTGGCTGGCGTTGCGCGAGACCGAGTTGGTGTTGCTCGGCGCCGGGGCGGGCCCGGTGCCGGCGAAGTCGTTGGCGGTGGTGCCGAAGCCGACGAAGTCCACCACGGCGGCGTTGCCGTCGCAGTCGGCGGCACAGCTCAGCGCGGTGGTCGAGTTGACCAGCGCCACCTTGCCGGCGGTGCCGCTCAGCGCGATGGTGCCGGTGACGTCGGAGGGCACGTCGGTGGTGCCGCCGGCGCCCTGCGCCTCGCGGACCACGTAGGACGCGCCGGCCGGCAGGGTGCCGGTCAGGGCGGTGCTGGCGTAGGTGGTGCCGGTCGCGGAGGCGTACTGGACGGACCAGCCGGCCAGGTTCACCGCCGAGCCGCTGCGGTTGTAGAGCTCGATGAAGTCCTGCTTGTAGGTCGCGCCGGCGTTACCGCCGCCGCCGTACACCTCGTTGATCACAACGGGTGCACCGGTGCTTGCGCCGGCGAAGGCGGCGGTCGGAACCGCGAGCCAGGAACCGGCAACCAGCGCTGACGTGGTCAGCCCACTGATCAAAGCCTTACTGCGTGCGCGCATGCACTATCTCCGGATGAGGACAGGGGAGGACGGCAGCCGCAAGATGGCGGATGCCGGGGGTTTTCGGATAGGGCGACGGTAGTGGACAGCCACAGGTTTCGCCTAACCGGAAACCTCAATAAATACGCAAGGTCAAGGGGCCTGCAGGTGAACGGATCGGGACCCTCGACGCTGAGATGCCGGTGTATCAACGGTGTGAGGCGGCTGCCTGGCCTCGGCAACCGCCGGGCCTACCTGAGCCCATCATTATGTGAATTGCATCACAGTGCTCGGTCCACCCTGATATCGGAATAGTTGAACGTTCAACAGCGCTGTACCGAGCGCCATCGCGAAGCTCGTCTAAGCCTGTCCAGGAGGACGTCATGTCTGTGTACCGGTTGAACCACGCCGTACTTTATGTCCGGGATGTTGCCGCCAGCGTGGCGTTCTACCGCGACGTCTTCGGCTTCGACTACATCCCCAACGGCGACACCTTCACCGGGGCGGCGTTCCTGCGGGCACCCGGCTCGTCCAACGACCACGATCTCGGCCTGTTCGAGATCGGCAGCGCGGCCCGCCCCTCGGGCGCCGGACGCGGCACCGTCGGGCTGTACCACCTGGCCTGGGAGGTCGACACCCTCGGCGACCTGGAGGCCCTGGCCGGCACGCTCGCCGCCGCCGGTGCGCTGGTCGGCGCGTCGGACCACGGCACCACCAAGTCGCTGTACGGCCATGACCCCGACGGCCTGGAGTTCGAGGTGGTGTGGCTGATCCCGGCCGACCTGCTGACCGACGAGGACCGGACCCGGGCCGCCTCCATCCGGCCGCTGGATCTGGCGGGCGAGATCGCCCGGTTCGGCCGGGATGCCCGCAGCGGCATCGGCGTCTCACGAGCGGTGGCTGCACCGGCGCGCTGACTGCCGCCCACCGGGAGTCAGCCGGCGTCGGATCATCCCGCTAGAGTCCGCTCCGGCCCGGGGAGAACGTGCCGGGCGGCGGCTCGGCGTGGGTACGCCCCGGACACCGAATGGCATCAGTCGGATAACTACCCGACAGCTTGGCCTGCGGGGCTGTCCCGGCCAGGTGTCGAATGGCGGGAGCCGGCTGGTCCAGGGGAGAAAGGCAGGACGCCATCAGCAGCTTCGGTCATTCCCGGCTGGCCCTGCTGCTGCGCGCCCTGTGGTGGCGCCGCGGGCTGTCGGCGGCGACCCTGCTGGTGGCCGTGATCACGATCGGTGCGGGCTCGCTCGGACCGATGTTCGCCCGGGCCGCCGACGAGTCGACGTTGCGCGACCGGTTGACCGAGTCCGCCAGCGACGCCGCGCTGCACTTCACCTTCGTCCGCGACCTGCAGACCGACGGTGACCTGGCCGCCGCGGCGACCGGCGGGCCGGAGGCGGGCAGCATCAAGGCCTATCCGAAGACGCTGGTGGCGACGGTGCTGCCGGTCCGGGCCTCGTTGCCGTCCCAGGTCGCCATCGGCGATCAGGGACCGATCAGCCAGCTGGTCTGGCGGACCGACGCCTGCGCGCACCTGGTGCTGACCCGGGGCCGCTGCCCGGCCCGGCCCGGTGAGGCGCTGGCCAGCGAGCGCACCCTGGCCGGCGCCTACTACGGCTGGCAGACCGGCACCCGGCTGAGCCTGGCCGGCATCGCCGACGCGTCGGTGTCGGCGGCCCAGCTGGAGCAGCCCAATGTCGGCGTGACCATCGTCGGGGCGTATCGGCAGCGCACCGCCAACGACGCGTTCTGGCAGGGCCGCAGCTACTTCAACGCCCGCCCGGGCGCCGGCGACGGACCGGACACCGTCGACGCGCTGTTCGTCGACCGCAGCGAACTGCCGCTGCTGTACCCCAGCCGGTTCGAGGTGCAGGTGGACTATCCGGTGGCGGCCGAGAAGATCCGGCTGGCCGACGTCCCGGCGCTGCGCGACGACCTCGCCCGACTGGTCGAGCTGCGCTCCGCGCCCGGCGTCGCCGATTCCTTCAGCACCGACGTGCTGTCCGTGCTGGCCGCCGCGCAGGCCGAGCGCCGGCTGATCGACCTGTCCACCCTGCTGGTCTCGCTCCAGCTGACGGTGCTGGCCTGGCTGGTGCTGTTCCAGGTGATCGCCGACGCGGTCGAGGCCAAGGGATCGGAGATCGCGCTGGCCAAGCTGCGCGGCCTGCCGCCGTCGGCCACCCTGCGGTTCGGACTCGCCGAGCCGATGCTGCTGGTGGCGCTGGCCACCCCGCTCGGCCTGCTGGGCGGCTGGCTCTCGGTGCGACTGCTGGCGGCGAGTTCGCTGCTGCCGGGCACGCCGGTCACCATCACCCGGGCCACCGGGGTGGCGGTCGCCGCGGCGCTGGCCGGCAGCCTGGTCGCCGCTGCGGCGGCCGGCCGCAAGACGCTGCGCCGCTCGGTGCTGGAGCAGTGGCGGCGCACCCCCGGCCACCACGCCAGCCCGCTGATGCTGGTGCTAGACGTGTTGCTGGCGCTGGCCGCGGTGCTCGGCCTGGTGCTGCTGCGCCGCACCGGCCAGCACGACAGTCCCCGGGCGGTCACCCTGCTGGCACCCGCGCTGCTGGTCTTCGCCGTCGCCCTGCTGGGCATCCGGCTGCTGCCCCTGGTGCTGCGTCCGTTGCTGCCGGTGACCCGGGCGTCCGGGCGGATCGGGCTGTTCCTGGCCTCGCGGCAGGTGGTCCGGCGGCCGGCCGGGCTGCGGCTTGCCGCGCTGCTGGCGGTCGCGGTTGGCCTGGCCACCTTCGCCATCGCCGGCGAGGGCGTGGCCAGCTCCAACGCCGCGACCCGGGCCCGGATCGAGGTCGGCGCCAGCCGGGTGGCCCCGGTGCAGTTCGAACCGCTGCACGACCCGGTGGGCGCCACCCACCGGGTCGACCCGGACGGCCGGTGGGCGATGGCCGCCGCCACCTGGCTGCCCGACGGCGGCGGCGCGGTCACCGGCCGGGTGCTGGCGGTCGACGCCGGCCGGCTGGCGTCGGTGGCCTACTCCGGCGGGTCGGCGCCGGAACCCGCCGACGCCGTCCGGGCATTGCGTCCGGCCGGCCTGCCGGCCCCGCTGGAGGTGCACACCACCCGGCTGCGGGTGAGCGTCGACACCGTGCGGCTGGGCGCCGGCAACCGCCCGCTGGTGGTGCTGAACCTGCGCGCGCCGAACCGGCCGGCCTTCGACGCCCGGGCCGGCACGCTGGCACCCGGCCCGCACGTCTACACCGCGGCGGTCGACTGCGCGGCCGGCTGCACCCTGACCGGCATCACCTGGGACCGCCCGATCGACACCTTCGGCGAGCTGTCCGGCACGGTGCGGGTGAGCCGGCTGGAGTTCCTCGCCGGCGGCCGCTGGCAGGAACTGGCCGCCGGCCTCGGCACCGACGGCAACTGGCGTGCCCAGCCCAGCCGGTTGGGCAACTCCGAGGACACCCTGACCGCCAGCAGCGGCGTGCTGCAGGACGACTACCGCAGCCAGAGCGGCGGGTCGGCGGGCATCGCCCATGCCGACAGCCCACGGCCGCTGCCGGTGCTGGCCTCGCCGCGCGGCCTGATCCCCGACGCGGCCAGCCAGACCAACCTGCGGATGTCGGACGAGACCGGCGCGGTGGTGCCGGTCTCGGTGGCCGGCAGCCCACCGGTGCTGCCCGCGGTGCTCGACAACGGCGTGCTGATCGACATCACCGGCCTGCGCGAGCAGCTGCCGGCCTTCGACAACGAGGCGAGCTGGTCGATCTGGCTCGGACCGCGGGCGCCGTCCGACGCGATCGACCGGCTGCGGGCCGCCGGCCTGGTGATCGAACCCGGCGCCAGCTACACCAGCCGGCTCGACGAGCTGGGCCGGCAGGGACCGGCGCTGGCGCTGCGGCTGCTGGTGGTGTGCGCCATCGTGGGCTCGATCCTGGCCGTCGGCGGCACCGCCATCGCGATCGCCTCGACCGGCCGGCGGCGCACCTTCGAGCTGGCCTCGCTGCGCGCGGTGGGCATCCGCCGCCGAACGCTGCTGGGCGCCTGCATCCTCGAACAGCTGCTGTTGCTGGGCGCCGCGGTGCTGCTCGGCGTGCCGGCCGGTTACCTGGCCGCCCGGTGGGCGCTGCCGTCGGTGCCGGAGTTCGCCGACCTCACCCCGGTGTCGCTGAGCTACCGGCCGGCGCTGACCGGCATCGCGCTGTTCGCGCTGGTCTTCGGCCTGCTGCTGGCCGGCACCGCGGTGCTGGCCGGACGCGCCCTGCTGCGGGCCGCGGCTCCCGCCCGGTTGCGGGAGGCCGAATGACCGCGCGGACGCTGCAGACCGGGCTGGCGATCTACTGCGAGCACCTCTGCCACTACTACGAGCTGGACGGCGAGGAGGTCACCGCCCTGGACAACGTCGAGTTCAGCGTGGCGGCCGGTGAGTCGGTGGCGCTGCTCGGGCCGTCCGGTTCGGGCAAGTCGACGCTGCTGAACCTGCTGGCTGGGCTGCTCCGGCCGTCGTCCGGCCAGATCTACCTCGGCGCCGACGACATCACGGTGATGAGCGAGCCGGAGCTGCTGAACCTGCGCGGTCACCGGGTCGGCGTGGTGGTGCAGAACCCCTCCCGCAACCTGCTGCCCTACGGCACCGCCGAGCAGAACATCAGCTTCGCCCAGCGGGCGCTGCGCGGCTACCGGCGGATCGACCTGCAGGCACCGGCCGAGCTGCTGGGGGCGCTGGGGCTCTCCGAGCTCGCCGGGCAGCGGGTGTCACGGATGTCCGGCGGCGAGCAGCAGCGGCTGGCGGTGGCGGTGGCGATGGCCGGCTCCCCCGGCCTGTTGCTGGCCGACGAGCCGACCTCGCAGCTCGACACCGCCAACCGCGACCGGGTCGGCGAACTGCTCGCCAGGATCACCTCGAACTTCGGCACCACGGTGGTGGTGGTGACCCACGACCCGGCGGTGGCGGCCGCGATGGGGCGCACTGTCACCATCGCCGAGGGCCACGCCGATGACCGCAACCAGCTGCGCGAGCAGTTCGCGCACGTGGAGGCCGACGGCGCGGTGCGGCTGCCACCCGACGTGCTGGTGGCGCTGCCGCCCGGGACGCAGCTGCGGGTGGTGCGCAAGCCGGGCGGCGTGGAGTTCGTCGCCACCCGTGCCGACAGCCCCGGGAGCCACCGGTGACGGCCCGGCACGCCGCGCTCGGCCAGCCCACCCTGACGGCGGACCGGGTGAGCTACCGGCGAGCCGGCCGGATGGTGCTGGACGAGGTCTCGGTGAGCGCCTACCCGGGTGAGGTGCTGGCCATCACCGGCCCGTCCGGCAGTGGCAAGTCCAGCCTGCTGGCACTGCTGGCCGGGCTGGAACCGCCCGACGGCGGAACGGTGTCCCGGACCGGCGCGCAGGTGCAGGGGACGGTGCCCGACGGGTACGGCCTGGTGCTGCAGGGCTACGGCCTGGTCAGCGTGCTCAGCGCCGCCGAGAACGTCGAGGTCGTGTTGCAGGGCCGCGGGCTGGACCGCAACGACATCCTGGACCGGGCCGAGGACGCGCTGGCGGTGCTGGGCTTGTCCGATGTCGCCGACCACCTGGTCGAGCAGCTGTCCGGTGGCCAGCAGCAGCGGGTCGCGATCGCCCGGGCGCTGGTGGTGGAACCGGCGGTGCTGCTGGCCGACGAGCTCACCGCCGAGCTGGACCACGACTCCCGGCTGCGCGTGCTGGAGCGGGTTTTCGCTTTGGCCGACAGGGGATCCACCGTGGTGATCTGCACCCACGACCCCGAGGTGGCGGCTCGCTGCCACCGCCAGATCGAGCTGACCAACGGCCGGCTGACCGGCAGCCGCTAGCCGTCGTGGCCCAGCAGCCCGGCGAGCAGTTCGGGAAGCTGGTTCACGATCGACAGGTGCCCCTCGGTGCTGAACAGGTGCGCCTGGGCGCTCGGCATCTTGGCCGCCAGCCACTGGCCGTGCGCGAAGGGCACCATCCGGTCCTGCCGCCCCTGCCAGACCTCGACCGGCACGCTGATCTGCGCCAGGTCGAAACCCCAGTCGGCGACGAAGGCGAGGTCGTCGTCACGCCAGCCGGCGATCCCGGTGCTGATCGCCCGGCGCATCCCCGCTGCCATCTCCTCGGCGAACTCACCGGTCAACGCAGCCTTGTCCACCGGTGACAGCAGGCCGGCCAGCGACTCGGCGACATCAGCGCCGGTCACCGCCTTGAGTTCGGCCGCGAACTTCTCGAGCAACGCGGTCAGCTCCGGTTCGCCCGCCAGTGCCGCGTTGAACTCCTCGACGTTGCCGGCATCCATGCCGGCGAACCAGTCGATGCCAGCCGCCGGGTAGGGCGCCACGCCGGCCAGCGTTGCCACCGCCTGGCAGCGCTCGGGCAGTAGCGCACCGGCGGCCAGGGCGTGCGGGCCGCCGCCGGACCAGCCGACGGTCACGAACCGCTCGGCGCCGATCGCGTCCAGCACCACCTCGATGTCGCCGGCCACGTCGGCCACCGTGCGCCCGGGCCGCGGGGTGGACCGGCCGTACCCGGGCCGGGAGTAGCTGACGGTGCGCAGGCCCAGCCGCTCGGCGGGCTCGACCAGCGCCGGCAGCAGCCGTCCCACACCCGGTGTGCCGTGCTGGAACAGCAGCGTCTGGCCGTCCGGTGGGCCGCTGACCAGGTACTCCAGCACCCTGCCGTCCGCCGTGGTTACCGTCTGGAAATCCGCCATCGGCTCATCCTATGCACGGCCCATGCTCCCGTCCGGGGTGGAACGGCAGCCGTCGGCCAGGAGCCGGTAGCTTGTCGCAGGTGGCCGTCCTGGATCGGGTCGAGATCGACGAGTCCCGGGTGCGCGAGCGCGGTGCCTGGTACTTCAGGGTGCCGGCGATCGCGGCGCTGCGCGAGTCCGGGATCGACCTCGACCCGCGGGTGACGGTGATCGTGGGCGAGAACGGGTCGGGCAAGTCCACCTTCGTCGAGGCGCTCGCGGCGGCCTGGCGGGGTGGGCTGCACTCGGCCGTCGCGCACTGGGGACCGCCCGCGGCCGGCGAGGATGCCGACCTGCACCGGGCGCTGGCGCTGCGCGGCGAACGGCCACGTCCGGACGGCGGCTGCTTCCTGCGGGCCGAGGCAATGCACGGGCTGTTCACCGCGGTGGACGCCGCCGATGCCTCGGACCGGGCCTTCGGCGGCAGCCTGAACGCCCGCTCACACGGCGAGGCCTTCCTGGCCTACCTGGAGTCCCGGATCACCGAGCGCGGGCTGTTCCTGCTGGACGAGCCGGAGGCGGCGCTGTCGTTCACCTCCTGCCTGCAACTGCTGAGCGTGCTGGCCGCGGTGGCCGACGCCGGCTCGCAGGTGGTGCTCGCCACCCATTCCCCGGTGCTGGCCGCCTTTCCCGGCGCCGCCGTGCTCGAGTTCGGCGAGCACGGCATCCGGACGGCCGACTGGCAGGACTTGGAACTGGTCGAGCACTGGCGGGTGTTCCTGACTCGGCCGCAGAGCTACCTGCGCCACCTGTTCTAGCGTGCCTCGGCTGCGATACTGGCGCCCATGAGCCAGCGGCAGACGGTGTCCTCCGGTGCGACCTGGGAGCCGGTGGTCGGCTACTCGCGGGCCGTCCGGGTGGGCAACTGGGTATCGGTGGCCGGCACCACGGCGGCCCGACCCGACGGCGGGGTGGTGGGTGGCGACGACCTCGCCGAGCAGACCCGCGAGGCGATCCGCCGGATCGAGGCCGCGCTGCGCTCGGTCGGCGCCCGGCTAGAGGACGTGGTACGGACCCGGATGTTCGTCACCGACATCAGCCGCTGGGCAGAGGCCGGGCGCGCACACGGCGAGTTCTTCGCCGACATCCGGCCGGCCTGCTCGCTGCTGGAGGTCAGTGCGCTGATCGAGCCGCACCTGCTGGTCGAGGTCGAGGCCGACGCGGTCCTGACCGACTGACCGGCGGTTCAGGCGGCGCTAGAACGCGTACCGGATCGTCAGCCAGGGCGCTTCGGCGGCGATCAGCTCGCGCACCTGCCGTACCGCGTCTGCCTTGATGCCGTTCGAGTACCGGACGTTCCAGCTGCCGTTCTCCGATTTCTTGGCCTGCTGCAGCTCCGGACGCCAGAGCGCCTCCTCGGCCTTGGGATGCCAGCCCAGGTTCACCTGGTGCAGGTCCCGGTTGTGGGTCAGCAGGATCACCTCGGCCGCCGCCTGGGCCCGGAACGCCGCGCCGGTGCCGTCACCGACCTGGCGCAGCAACTCGGCCCAGTCGGACTGCCAGCCGTCACGCAGCACCACCGGCGAGAGGTTCAGGTGCACCTCGTAGCCGGCCGCGACGAAGTCGTCGATGGCAGCGATCCGGTCGGCGATCGAGCTGGTGCGGATGTCCAGCAGCCGGGAATCGGCTTGTGGCATCAGGGAGAACCGGATCCGGGTGCGACCCCGCGGGTCGAGGCCGAGCAGGTCGGGGTTGACGTACTTGGTCGCGAACGACGCCTTGGCACTCGGCTGGTCGGCGAACATCGCGATCAGGTCGGCGACATTGTCGCTGACCAGCGCGTCCACCGAGCAGTCGCCGTTCTCGCCGATGTCATAGACCCAGGCCTGCGGATCGCACTGGTTCGGCTCGGCTTTCGGCCCCTGCCGGGCGATGTGCCTGCTCAGGTAGCCGAGCACCTGCTCGATGTTGGTGAACACCGTGATCGGGTTGGCATAGCCCTTGCGCCGCGGCACGTAGCAGTAGGCGCAAGCCATCGCGCAGCCGTTGGCCAGCGACGGGGCGATCCAGTCCGCGGACCGGCCGTTGGGCCGGGCGGACAGCGACTTCTTCACCCCCATCACCAGATCCTCGGATTTCACCCGCACCCACCGGTCGACGTTGCCGGCGTTGCCGTGCAGCTGGTCGATCTTCCAGTGCGAGTCGACGTCGATCAGCTCGGCGCCGGGGAACCGGCCGAGGATCTGCTGCCCGCGCGGGCTGGCCACCGATTCGGGCTCGGCCCAGATCCGCCGGACCTGCAGCAGCGGGCGGGCGGCGGCAGGGATATCGGCAGCGGTCATGCATCCTTCCTACCCGGCGGCGCCGACAGCGCCGCGCACCGGGCCTCAGCCGAGCTCAGCCGACCCTCAGGCGACCAGTGCGGCCAGCGCGGCGGCGACCGCCGCCGGTTCCAGCCGGCAGGTGGCCCGTCCGACGCTCAGCTCGCAGCGCACCACGTTCGGGTCGCCGGTCGGGTAGGGCTTGGCCCAGGTCCAGATGCCCGACTGCTCGGCCAGCCGGCGGGCGTTGTCGGCGAACCGGTCGGCCGACACCTCGAACAGCAGGTGCATCATCGGCACCTGCGGCGGGTCCGGCACCACCCGCACGCCGGCGACGCCGGCCAGCGCGGCGGCGATCGCCCGGGCGTGCCGCAGCCGGGCCGGCATCTCGGCCAGCCGGCCGGGCACCAACGCCAGCGCGGACGCAGCGTTGGGCCACATGCCGAACAGGGTGCCGCCCAGCCGTCGCCGCCACTCGCGCACCTGGGCAACCTCTGCCTCGGGGCCGGCCACGCAGCAGCCCGGCAACGCCCCGATCCCCTTGTAGAACGAGACGTACACCGTGTCGAACAGCGCCGCGATGTCAGCGGGCGGCCGGTCGTAACCGGCCGAGGCCTCCCACAGCCGGGCGCCGTCCAGGTGCACCGCGGCACCCCGGTCCCGGGCCCAGGCCAGTTGCTCGACGAGATCGGCCCAGTCCGGCTGCTGGCCGCCCAGGTCGCGTTGCGGCAGCTCCAGCAGCAGCGCGGCGACCGGCTCGGCCACCTCGTCGAGATCGGCGACGGTGACCAGCCGGTCCAGCTCGCCGACCGGCCGGCCGAGCAGGTTGTGCAACCGGGCGTGCGCCTGTCCCTCGTGATTCTCCAGGTGGCAGGCCGGGTGCCACAGCACGGTGCGGCTGGCGCGCCGGTCGGCGTGCACCCGCAGCGTGGCGCCCTGGGCCATCGTGCCGCTGGGCAGGAACACCGCGGCCGGCTTGCCCAGCAGGTCGGCGATGTGGGCCTCCAGGTCGGCCACCACGCCACCGTCGCCGTAGACGTCGGCTTCGGTATCCGCGGCGATGCTGGCCAGCAGGTCGGCCGGCCGCACCAGCCCGTCACCGTTGACGAAGTCGGTGCAGGCTTCCCGCCGGGCCTTGATCTGGGCGTCCACCCGGTCAGTCTCCCCGATGGCCCGACCGCGACCACTGCCGGCTCGTCACCCCGGGCTCCCGATGATCACGGACGCGAGGCAGCCGCCGCGACGAGCCGTTCGCGCAGCCCGGTGGCGAGGCCGGCGATGGTGAGCAGGTCGAGCAGCTCGCCGGCGGTGCCGGCCAGCCGGCGCCGCTTGACCGGTGCCAGCCGCAGCCGGAGCAACACCCGGGTGCCGGTCCCGGGACCCTCGGCCGGGCGCAGCACGATCGACCAGGTCAGCAGCATCGCCCGCCGCCGGGACGAGTACACCAGCGTGTGCGGCGGGTCGATCTCGGCGACGGTGAAGCTCGCGTGCCGGCCGCCGTAGTCGGGAATGACGTCTCCGACGGCCAGCCGCTGCCACCGGGGCTCGACGGTGCGGCCGGCCCGCCTGGACGGCGGCAGGAACCGCTCGATCCGGCGCGGCAGGTACCAGCCGGCCCGGCGCTTGCCCAGCTGTGCGATCCACGGCCAGACGTCCGCCGGGGTACCCGGCACGGTGAAGGCGCGGTCCATCACCACGTCCGCGGGGGCGACCAACCCGTCACCGGGGCGGCGCTCGGCACGTTCGGCAGTGCTGGCCGAGACCTTCTCGAACATGCTGCTCCCTGGCGCTCAGGCGTGCGTGGGCTTCCCCGACGCTACCCGGCAGCGGGTGTCGGCGACTCCTCTACCGTCGAGGCATGAAACCCGAAACCGATGGCGCCGCGACCCGGTGGCAGCAGCTGGCCGGCCGGTCTTCCGGGCCTGAGTATGCGGCCCGGTTCGCCCGGCTGGCCGCCACCGGACGGGACCTGCACGGCGAGGCCGGCTTCTGCGCCGGGCTGGTGACCGCTCCCGCAACGGTCCTGGACGCCGGCTGCGGCACCGGCCGGGTCGCGATCCGGCTCGCCGAGCTGGGCTATCGCGTGCTGGGCGTCGATGTGGACGCCTCGATGCTGGCCGAGGCACGCCGTGCCCGTCCCGAGCTGCCCTGGCTGGTGGCGGACCTGGCCGCCTTGCCCGGGCGGGACGAGCTCGCCGGGATGTCCGGCGGCGGTACGCACAGCGTGGACGGGCACGGCTTCGACCTGGTGGTGGCGGCCGGCAACGTGATTCCGCTGCTGGCCCACGGCACCCTGGTCGGCACGGTGCGGCGGCTGGCCGCGGTGCTGGCGCCCGGCGGCCTGCTGGTCGCCGGCTTCGGGCTGGACACCGCACACCTGCCGGCCGGCTGCCCGGTCACGCCGGCCACCGACTACCTCGCCGCCTGCGCCGCGGCCGGACTGACCGAACGCGGCCGGTACGGCAGCTGGGACGGCACCGGCGAGCCGGATGGCTACCTGGTCAGCGTGCACCGGGCACCGCCGGCCTCGGCTAGCTGACCGGGCGCAGCACCTCGCGGCCGCCCAGGTAGGGGCGCAACGCCTCCGGCACCGTCACCGAGCCGTCGTCGTTCTGGTTGTTCTCCAGCATCGCGGCGATGTGCCGATCGCAGAAACCGGTCGCCGAGATGGTGTACGGGTGCACCATCTTGCCGTCGATCCGCACCCGGATGCCGGCCCGCCGGGTCTGGTAGTCGGTCAAATTGGTGTTCGAGGTCAGCTCGCGGAAGGTGTCGCTGGCCGGGAACCACGCCTCGACGTCGTACTTGAAGAAGCCGGGCGCGGCCACGTCGCCCGAGCTGCAGACGATCGTCTGGCTGGGCACGTTCAGCGCGTCGATGAAGGCCACCTCGTTGTCGAGCATCTGCAGGTGCAGCTCCTCCACCTCCTCCGGAGCGCAGTACAGGAACTGCTCCAGCTTGTAGAACTGGTGCACCCGCAGCATGCCGCGCACGTCCCGGCCGTGGCTGCCCGCCTCGGTGCGGAAGCACATCGAGTCGCCGAGGTACTTCAGCGGCAGCTCGGGCAGCACCTCCTCGGCGTGCATGGCCAGCAGCGCCTGCTCCGAGGTGCCGGTCAGCGACAGCTCCGAGTCGGCGATGCCGAAGTTGTCCGACTGGGCGAACGGCAGGTATCCCGAGGCGTAGAAGGAGAATTTCTTGGCCAGCACCGGCGGCGACACCAGCTCGAAGCCCTGCCCCTCGACCAGGTCGAGGTAAAGCTGGAACATCGCCAGTCGCAGCCGGACGCCGTCGCCCTTGAGCACGTAGAACCGCGAACCGGACAGCTTCGCGGCCCGCTCGGTGTCGAGGATGCCCAGGCCCTGGGCGATCTCGTCGTGCGGCCGGTAGCTGCGCTCACCCGCCGGCAGCGTCGCCGCCCGGATCACGGTGTTGGCCGACTCGTCACCGGCCGGCACCCGGTCGTCGAGGTAGTTGGGCAGCCAGGACGCCTTCGCGGTCAACTCCTCGCGGGCCTGCCGCAGCCGGCCCTCGAGTTCGGTCTGCTGGTCACGCAGCTCGCGCGCCTCGGCGCGCAGCGCCTCGTCCCGGGCGGCCCGCTTGGTCAGCTCCTTGCTCTGCACCCGTAACTGCTCGAAGTCCTGGGTCAGCTGGGTGACCAGCTGCTGCGCCTTGAGGACCCCGTCCACGTCGACCGACTCCGCACCGCGCTTGGCCAGCGAGCGGCGATAGGAGTCCGGGTCGGCGGCAAGCTTCTTCAGGTCGATCATGCGCGGGTTCTCTCTCCAGGCTTTCCTCAGACGCGGTCCGGCTCTCTGGCGGCGGTCCGGCTCAGCTTATCGCCGAGGTCGGCGGGGCCGCCCAGCGGCCGAACTCGGCCACCCGGGCGGCGAACCACGCCACGATCTCCTCGCCGGCCAGCACCCCGGTCGCGGTGGTGCGGGCCACGCCGGGCGCCGCCCAGCCGGAGCCGGCCAGCTCACCGTGCGCGGGCACGATGCCCCGATCGGCGATCTCCAGCAGGCCCCGGTCCAGCACCGAGTCACCCGCGGCGAGCACCAGCTCCGCGTCGATCCGGTCGGCCAGCTCATCGACCGCGGCCGCCTTGGTCAGCCCGTCCGGCGTCCAGTACAGCTTGCGACCCTGCACGGTGACCAGCCAGCCGCGCTGGGCGGCCCACCCGGTGGCCTCGGCGACGAAGCCGTCCGGCGCTCCGGCGTCCTCCAGCACGGCATAGCAGAACAGCCCGGCCGCCTCGCGCACCTGCCGGGTCCAGGCCGGCCGGCAATGCTGTCTGACGTATGACACTACTTCCGACAGTGTCGCCGAGCCGGCTACCTCAGCGGCCACCCGGCGCTGCCAGCCGAGGTCGGGCACGCCGGCCTCCAGCAGCACCCCACCGTTCGCGGCGACGGCGAACCGGGGCGGTGGCCCGGGCAGCTCGACCCGGGCCAGCTGCTCGGGCGTCCGGGTGGTCACCGGTGCCAGCACCGCCTCGCCGGCCAGCCGGGCGAGCTGCCGGGCCGCCGTCGCCGTCACGAAGCTGACCGGCTCGCCGAACCGGTGCTCGACGCAGGTCAGCTCGGGCAGCGCGGCACCGGCGAGCACCGCCGCGGCACGGGAGTACACCAGCGTCCGGTCCAGGTCGCTGGCGATCAACACGGTCATCCCTCTGCCCCGGTCTCGGCCCGCCGCGAGCGGGGCGCGATCAGCCCGACGCAGCTGAAGGTGAGCCCGTCGACCTGCTCCACCGGCACGCCGCGCTGGCGGGCCAGCAACAGCACGTGCCGCAGCCGGTCGGCCTCGCCGGTCCGGATCAGCACCCGCTCCGGCACCCGGCGCAACAGCACCCGGGTGGTCTCGCCGACCCCGGGCTTGACCAGGTTCTCGTCGCCGATCCGGTACTGCTCGCTCAGCAACCGGACGCTGTCCCAGCCGGCCCAGGTCGGCCGGCGGTCGGAGTCGCGCAGCACCGGCCAGTCCCGCTCGACCGCGGTGGCCACCGCGGCGAACCGGTCGGTGACGGTGTCGACGAACCGCATCGAGACGTCGGCGGCGGCCAGCTCGGCGTAGAACTTCGCGCCGTGGAACCGTTGCGGCCCGATCAGATCCGGACGCAGCACGGTGCGCGACACCAGCCCGGACACCGTGGAGTTCAAGCAGGCCGACGGAATCAGGTAGTCCTCCCGGCTGCCGAAGGTCGACACGCAACTGCCCGGGTCGGCGAGCACCGCGAGCTCGGCGGAGAAACCGCCCCCGGCCGGCCAGCAGGCCCGGTTCAGCTCGGCCACCGCGGCGGCCAGCTCGCGGGTGATGGCGCCCTTGCCGGTCCAACCGTCCACGAACTGCACGGTGGCCGGGTCATGATGGCGGGCCAGGTAGGCAAGCGCCAGTTCGTCGATTCCCCTGCCACGCACGATGGAAACGCTGTAGTGCGGCAGGTCGAGGCTGTGTGCGAACCGGGCCCAGCGACGCATCAACACCCCGACCGGGGTGCCGGCCCGGGCCAGTGACGCCAACACCACGCCGGGCCCGCGCTCGGCCAGCACCAGCTCGGTGACCACCCCGACCGCGTGTGCGAGCCGGTCCGCGGAGGCAGCCAGCGAGTCGGTGAACAGCTGCCGGTACTCCGCGCTCGGCTGGTATTCCTGCGGCAGCGACTCGGCGTAGTGCGCGGCGCCGGACTGGATCGCCTCCTCCCGCTCCTCGATCGGCGCTTCGAGTTCGACGCCGGACAGGTCGGTGAGCAACCAGGAAACGTCCGCGGCCGGGTAGCTGCCGAACGCCGGCCCGGTCAGCGGTTCGGGCACCGTCCGGCCGGCGTTTCCCTTCGCCGGTAGGGAAATCGCCGGCTGGTACGCCGGCAGCCGGACGACCTGCAGGTGATCGGTCGCCGATGCCAGCTGGCCGAGCAGGCCGTCCGGTGCGGCAGCGTCGGTGGTGTCGAGGTCGGTGACCAGCACGATGTCGCTGAACCGGTCAGCCGGATCGGCGGCGGCCACGTTGTAGGCCCAGCGTGGCGCGGGCCCGCCGGCGGCGTCGTCTGTGCTGGAAAAGCACAACCGGGTGCGGATCGCGTAGCCCGGGTCGTCCACCGGCAGCACCGGCGACCGGGTGGTGCTGGAGAACCGGACACTCCCCCAGCCGGCCAGCTCACCGGCCAGCGCAGCGGCGATCCGCAGCGGCGCGTACATCAGCTCCTCGCAGCCCAGCACCAGGATTCGCCTGCCGCCGTCGGGCAGATCCGGCGCCGGTCGGGTGCGCAGCCGGTCGGCCAGCGACCCGGCCAGCCGGCCCGCCGCCCGGGCCAGTTCACGGTGCGCGGTAGCAGCGAAGCCATGCCGGCCACCCTCGGCGAGTCCGGCCGGCCAGCCGGTGAGTTCCGGGCTGACGTCGGCCGTCCGCCCGGTGCCCGGCTGGTCCGCCGGTTCCCGGTCGGCCAGCAGCCGGCCGGTGACCAGCGCGTCCTCGGGTGCCCGCAGCTGCCCGGAGGCCAGCGCCACCACGTCGATCGGCACCCCGAGTTGCTCGGCGGCCTCGCGCAACCAGGCGCGGTCCGCGGCCGGACGCAGGTCGACCAGGGCGGCAATCAGGTAGCGCGGCCGGGGCCAGCGCCGGTGCAGCGCCAGGATGGTGTTGAGCGCCGTACGGCCGGTGGACAGCTCGTCGTCGACCAGTACCAGCGGGCCGGTGCCGGCCAGCAGGGCGGGATCGGCCGGCAGCAGCAGGTGCCGGGTGGCGTGGCTGTGCTCCTCGTCGAAGCCGGCCACCGGTGCGCAGCCGGGCACCTGGCGCCGGGTGGAGTGCAGGTAGTCGGCGTCCAGCGACTCGGCCACGCAGTGCCCGAGCGCGGTGGCGGTCTCGGCGTAGCCGAGCACCAGGGTGCCGGCCGGAGCGGGTGTCGAGGAGGTGTCGCACAGCTGGACCAGCCGCTCGGCGTCGACCGCCGGATCGGCCGCCTGCAGCGCCGAGCGGAGCAGTGCCGCGCCGGCCGTGAGCTCGGCCTGGCGCGACGCGGCCCCGTCCGCCAGCTGGTCGGCGGCCAGCAGGCCGAGCAGCCGGCCGGCGCCGTAGACCAGCCGCGGGTCGGCCGGCAGGTGCTTGCCGAGCACCGTCGAGACCAGCAGGTGGGCCCGGCGCGGGTTGCGGCGCAGCGCCAGTCCCACCAGGTCGGTCACCGGCAGCAGCGAGCCGGGGTCGGGGTCGAGGGCCACGTCCAGCGCGTCGGCCACCCAGCGGCCGCGCCAGGGCGGAGCCGCCGCCCTGTTCTCGACGTCGGCCTCGGTGGCGGTCACTGGTGCAGCCCGGCGCCGAGCAGGTCGACGAAGGAGATATCGGCGTTGGCGACGCCGAACACCGCGGCACGCAGCACGGTCCGGCGGGCCCAGGCCGAATGCGGCTTCGACTCGTTCATCTTGTTGCGATAGGCCGAGGACGTCACCCCGCCGCCGGACCGGGTGCCCAGCACGTCGCAAGCGTCGCAGTACTCCTCGTGGGTCACCACCGACAGCGCGTGCACCGCTGCCACGTGACTGGGATGGATCACGGTCTTGCCGATGAGGCCGTTGGCCTTGTCCAGGGCAACCTCGCGGATCAACCCGTCCAGGTCGGAGGCGATCAGCTCGGTGCGCAGCCCCCGCTCGGCATGCTCGACGAACGGCGCCTCGCGCAGCTGCGGCTTGAACATCCGCTCGGTGCCGGAGAAGTACTCCCAGACCGGGCCGGTGACCACGAAGCCGGTGTCGTCGGCGCGGCCGAACACGTTGACCACGTCGGCGATCACGTCGGCGACCACCCGCACGTCGTAGACGGTCAGGTCGCGGGCCCGGCGCAGCCCGAAGACCGAGCTCAGGTCGGTGGCGCCGATCCGCACCGCCAGCACATGCCGGCGGTACTTGTTCAGCACTCCGCGCACCTGCAGCAGCACCTCGGTACGGGTCTCGGCGAAGATCACCTCCGGCGCCTCGAGCACCGGCATCGCGAGCAGCCGGTGCCCGGTCGCGGTGCTGGCCTCGCTGATCGCATCGAGGTAGCGCGCCCCGTTCTCGTCGGTGAACTTGGGCAGCACGAAGCCGGTCAGGATCGGCAGCTGAGTACCGAGTGCCGCGACGATCATCGGGATCTGCTCGGCCGACCGCACCCGGATGAAGACCAGCGGTCGCTGCAGCCCGGACTCGGCGTAGGCCCGCAGGTGGGTGATGACGTTCTGCTCGGCGGCCGCCACCGCCGCGTCCGGGATCGAGTCCTCCAGGCAGATCACCGTGCTGAGCACACCCTCGTTCACCCGCTTGGCGAGGTCGGCGACCAGGGTCGGGCGGGTGGCGGGGCTGTACAGGGTGGCACCCAGCGCCACCGCGAGCAGGCCCGGATCGTCGTGCGGTCCGAACGGCTGCGGCGGCCGGTAGAACAGCCGGCGCAGGTCCGCCTCGGACAGGAAGTCGAAATGCCGCATCGAAGGCCTCACGCCACCGGGGTGCGGTCGTCGAGCCAGCTGATCCGGTCGAAGCCGTAGGCCTGCACCGCGGTGCGGATCGGTCCGGCGAAGTTCTCCATCTCAGCACGCACCACGAACTCGCCCCGCACGTTGTAGATCGACAGCAGCACCGTAACGCCGCCGGACGCCGGCCGCTCCAGCGGCAGCTCGATGCGCGCCCCGCCTGCGGTGCCGAGGATCAGGGTGCCGCCCCAGGCCAGTTGACCACCTGATTCGGAGAAGCCGAAGACGACCAGCCGGGACAGCTGCCGGCTCTGCCGCAGGTCGATCAACAACCGCTCGTACTGCTCGGCCCGGGCGGCGATCACCGGACGCCGCGAGTCGCGTGGCGCGCTGGGAATTCCGCCGGCCCGCGAGACCAGCGAGCTGTGCCCGTCGGCCAACTGGTAGGCGGCACCGATCCGCAGGTCGCCCACCGCCGGCGAGCAGGCCGCGTCGATGCTCAGCACCCCGATGCCGCTCTGCAGCCGGTTCAGGGTGACGGTGGGTGCCTTGGGCGTCAGCAGAGTGCGCTCGCCGGAACGGGCTCGGGGCAGCGGCAGCGCTGGGCGCCGCCGCCGGCCCGACGGCTCTGCGGTGGCCGGCGCTCCGGTCGTGGCCGGCCCGGGCACGGCGGCCGGCGGCGCGCCGTGGATCGGCGTGGACAGGTCGAGGCTGGACGAGGCGGCCGGAGCGGCAGCCGGCGGTGCGGGTGCGGCCGGTGCCGACAGGTCGAGGCTCGACGCCCCGGCACTGGCGGGAGCCTGCGCCTGCGCGGGTGCCGGTGTCGAGAGATCCAGGCTGGAGGACCCGGAACCGGCCGTCGCCGGAGCCGGAGTCGGGGTCGCCGGAGCCGACAGGTCGAGACTGGACCGGCTTTTGGGCGGAGCGGCCGGAGCAGCCGGGGCGGCCGGCGGCACAGCCGGTGCCGCCCGCGGAACAGTTGGAGCGGCGGCCGGCGCGGCTGAAGCAGCCGGCGGCACCGTGGCCGACGGCGCGGCCGGCCGGGGCCGCACCCGGTGCCGCAGGAACCCCAGGTCCGCGCGCGCCGGCGCCCGGTCCGGAGCGGAAACCTCGATCTTCACAGGGCGATCCCGTAATCCTTGGCCAGCCCGGTGACGCCGGTCGAGTATCCCTCGCCGATCACCTTGAACTTCCAGCCGCCCTGGTGGCGGTACACCTCGCCCAGGGTCAGGGCGGTCGCGCCGTCCAGGGTGTCGGCCAGGTTCTCCGAGCGCACCAGCTCGGCGTTGTCGGCCAGGTTGAGCACCCGCAGCACGCACTCGCGCAACTGTCCCAGGCTGCGCCGCAGGCCCATTCCCTCGTTGAGGTAGAGCACCACCACGATCCGGCTCACCTCGGCCGGCACGGCGTCCAGCCGGACCTCGACCTGCTCGGCATCCGGGCCCAGTGCCTGCTCCAGTTGGCTGACCGTCATCGACGGTTCGGTCAACTGGTTGAAGAACACGAAGTGCTCGTCCGAGAGTGCCTTGGAGTGCTCGTCGCACAGGATGGTGGCAAGCACCAGGTTGTCGGTCAGCGCGGTCTCGGCGCCGGCCGACCACCGCACCCCGAGCACCAGGCCGGTCAGGTTGGGGATCTCGCGGGTCAGGGCGACGTTCGAGCCGCGCTTCATCACCGCCATGACGAACCGATCCGCACAGCGCGATCCCTCACAAATCTAAGTCCGATCCGGAGAACTTGGTGCGCAGGAAGCTGCCCTGGCTGAGCAGTGCGTCGGCATCCTGCGCCTGGGTGGCCGACAGCAGGTCGGCAGCCGCGTCCAGCAACGACTCGAGCTGTTCGGCCAGCGACTGCACCGGGGTGCGCCCGGACGGCCTGGGTGCTGTCGACTGGGCGGGATCCAGGGCCAGGAAGCCGCGCAGCGTGGTGGGCAGGTAGTCCCGCACGATGCCCTTGATCGAGATCACCGCGTAGATGTCGAGCGGGCGGACCTCCGAGGTGTCGATCACCTCGCGTAGCAGGTCGGTGATCCGCCGGGCGGTGACCACCGACTCGCCGGGCAGCCGTCCGGAGTTCTGGTTGACGAACCTGTTGACCATGGCCAGGTCGAGCCGCAGCGTGGCGGGATCGTCGCCGTCCGGATGCGGGTCGGCGGCCGGTGGCTCCGGTGGCGCGCCGGGCGCCGGCGGCGCCAGCAGCTTGCGGAACCAGGTCATGTCCGTCCACTCCGTCGCGGGGGTCGCCAGAAGGACTACCCCTGCCTACCTCCATTGTCCCCCGGTCAGTCTCAGCTGTTCGGCTCACCCTGCCGGGTGCGCTCCAGGTACGGCTTGGCGCGCTCGATCTGGCCCTGCAGCGCCTGCACGGTCGCTGCCATCGAGTCGGTGGCCTGCACCCGGAAGGTGTCGAGGGCGTCCATGGTCGCGAAGACGTTGTCGAAGGCGGCCTGCAGCTTGGCGACCTCGATCGTGGAGGAGGCCGCCTGCTGGTTGATCTGGGCGCCCTGGATGCGCAGCTGCTCCGAGGTGCGCTCGATCAGGTCCGAGGTGGTGGCGTTCAGCGCGGTGACCTGCTCGAGCACCAGCTTCTGCCGGGACAGCGCCTGCGAGACGATGATCGCGGTGCGCAGCGCGGCGATGGTGGTGGTCTGGGCCCGATCGACGCCCTTGATCAGCTCGACGTTGTTCCGGCGGACCAGGTCGAGGGCCATGTAGCCCTGCACCGCCACCGCCATCTGGGTCATGATGTCCTGCCGGCGCTGCCGGATCGGGAACAGCGCGTCGGCCTTGAGGGCCTCGGCCTGCTTGGTCTGGCCGGCGGCCTCCAACTGGGCGATCTTGGACTCCACCGCGGCGTCCAGCGCACCGGCCAGCTCGTTGTACTCACCGAGCTTGCCCATGGTGGCCCACATGTTGGCCTTCTCGGTCTCGATGCTGGCGTTGTCCTTGCGCAGCTCGTCCTGGCCGGACTGCAGCGACTTGATGATGGCGTTGAGCTGCGTCTGGGCCGATTCGTACTTGGCGAAGTAGCGCTGCACCTTGTCACCGCCGGGCAGGAACTTCAGCACCTTCTTGGCGCCGGTCAGGTCGGCCCGGTTCGGGTCCAGCTCGGTGACGGTCTGGCGTAGCTCCAGCAGGGTGCCGGCGACCCGGGACTGGGCGTCACCGCCGCGGCCGCCCTTGCCCGCGTTCAGGGCTGCGGCCGGTCGGTCCAGCATCCGGTTGGACACACTCGCCGAGGCGCGCATCTCCTGCTCGCCCATCGAGGTGATCGCGTTGACCTTCTCGGTGAACGCCGGCGAGTTGGCCTCCAGCGCGGCCAGCTCCTGGGCGAAGGAGTCGGCGCGCGAGCGCAGCTCCGCCTGGCGGGCGCTGTCCACCGGCACCGCGCCGACGGCCTGCTCCTTCTCCACCACGACCACCGGCGCCGGCGGCTGCAGCACCAGTGCGGTGCCGGGCTGGGACGGCGTACCGGCGCCGGCCGTCGGGGTGGCGCTCGAGGAGAGGTCGAGGTCAGACATCCGAGGTACTCCTTCTAGGTGTGTGCCGGGCGAGGCTGCTCACCGGGCCGGCTGCGAGCGAGGGTACTCGCGGCCGGGCCGCGGTTGTGGCTGGTTGCGGCCTACTTGCGGCCCGGTGCCCAGTTCATGCCCCAGCCGTAGGCGCGGTCCAGCGCGCTCTGGCTGCCGCTGATGTAGTTCACCTCGCGCCGCACCGACAGCTCGCCGTTGCTGCTCTCCAACAGTGCGATACCGCAGATCCGGGCGCCGTCGCGGGTCTCGTCCAGGCGGACCTCGACCTGCGGACCGGTTGCCGGGTGCAGCGTCACCACGCCGTCGGCGGCGGCCCAGTTCGCGGCGCCTTCGTAGATCAGCGCGAACACCAGCACCCGCTTGATCTGGTTGGCGTAGCCGAGGTTGATGAGCAGGTTCTCACCCTCGCTCCGGTTGCCGGACCGGTCGTCGCCGTCCAGCCGGATGACCGGCTCGCCGACCCCGCGCGGGCTGGCGGTGAAGGCGTTGCCCAGCGCCTGCACGACACCCTTGGTGCCGTCGGTGAACTCGTACAGGCAGCCGAGATCGAGGTCGAGGCTGGGAGCCGAGCGCTTGAACAGGCCGCCGCCCCCACCGCCCGGCCGGGCGTTCCAGTTGAGGTTCACCCGCAGCATGCCGGTCGAGGAGCCCTGCTTGGTCAGCGACACGGTGGGTGCGGACTTGGTCAGGGTGACCTTGGACAGCGAGACCGGCGCCGGTTGCGAGGGCTGGGCGGGCTGGGCGGGCTGAGTGGGCTGGGCGGGCTGGGCGGGCTGGGCGGGCTGAGCGGCTGATGGCTCCGGGGCCTTCGGACGCTTGGTGTAGTCGATTCCCATGTCAGGGCCTGCTTTCTGCTTGTCTGGAAGTTACCGACGGCTGGCTCAGACCGCGGCGGTCGCCGGGTCGCGATCGGACGGCGAGCCGGTGGGAGTGCCGTCGGCGCCGTCCAGCCGCCGGTTGCGCCGGACCGAGGAGGCCAGCGCCGCGGCGATGAAACCGACCCCGATCAGGCCGGTGACCACCTCGGGGATCTCGTAGCGGATGGTGAGCAGCAGCAGCACCGCCAGCGAGCCGATCGCCCACAGCGCGCCGTGCTCGAGGTAGACGTAGTCGGACAGGGTGCCCTTGCGCACCAGGAAGACGGTGAGCGAGCGGATGTACATGGCGCCGACACCCAGGCCGATGGCGATGATGATCGGGTCGGAGGTGATGGCGAACGCGCCGATCACGCCGTCGAAGCTGAACGAGGCGTCCAGGACTTCCAGGTAGAGGAAGGAGAAGAACGCCGCCTTGCCGGTCTTGGCCACCAGTTGGGCGGTGGCCCGGCCCCGGCCCGGCCCGACCTCCGCAGCCTCGGCCTCTGCCTCCTCGCGGGCGGCCTCGTGGTCCTCCAGCAGCCCGCTGAGCCCGTTGACCATGATGTAGGTGACCATGCCCAGCACGCCGGACATCAGCACGCTGACCGTCTTGTCCTCGGGCGCGAGCTGGGTCGCCGAGATCAGCAGCAGCACGCTGGCCACCACCACCGACAGCTGGTCCAGCTTGCCGATCCGGGCCAGCGGCCGCTCCAGCCAGGACAGCCAGGTGATCTCGCGCTCTTCGAAGATGAAGTCGAGGAAGAGCATCAGCAGGAACATGCCACCGAAGGCGGCGATCGCCGGGTGCGCCTCGTGCAGCAGGTTGGCGTAGCTGCCCGGTTCGTGCACGCTGCCCTTCTCCAGGGCAAGGTGCACCGCCTCGGCCGGTGACAGGTGCGCGGTGATCCCGACGATGATCAGCGGGAACGCCAGCCGCATGCCGAACACCGCGATCAGCACGCCGAGGGTCAGGAACAGCTTCTGCCAGAACGCGCTCAGCTCACCGAGGACGGTGGCGTTGACCACGGCGTTGTCGAAGGAGACCGAGATCTCCAGCACGATCAGGATGGCTGCGACCGCCAATCCGGTACTGCCGCCGTACAGGAAAGCCAGCAGCAGTCCGACCGCGGTGACCGCGAACGAGCCGCCGAACGTTCTCAACAACATGAAAGATTCGCCATCTCCGTTTCAGGCAACCGGACTGCTCGTTCTCGGTCTGGTTGCGATGGTGGGTGGCCAGCCCGGTTCCGCCAGGTACTGACGGATCAGCCGATATTGACGCCGTAGTCGCGCGCGATGCCGGCCAGGCCCGAGGAATAACCCTGTCCGACCGCACGGAATTTCCAGTCCCCGGAATAGCGGTACAGCTCACCGAAGATCATCGCCGTCTCGCTGGAGGCGTCCTCGGACAGGTCGTACCGGGTGAGCTCGGCGCCGTCGGCGGAGTTGACCACCCGGATGAAGGCGTTGCGCACCTGGCCGAAGTTCTGCCGCCGATTGTCGGCCTCGTAGATCGAGACCGGGAAGACGATCCGGTCCACCTCGGCCGGCACCCGGCTCAGATCGACCTTGATCTGCTCGTCGTCACCCTCGCCCGCGCCGGTCAGGTTGTCGCCGGTGTGCTCCACCGAGCCGTCCGGGCTGAGGAGGTTGTTGAAGAACACGAAGTGCGCGTCGGACAGCACCCGGCCGTTGGGAGTGAGCATCAGCGCGCTGGCGTCGAGGTCGAACGCCTGGCCGCTGGTGGTGCGCTCGTCCCAGCCGAGGCCGACCAGCACCGCGGTCAGGCCCGGCGCCTGCTTGGTCAGCGAGACGTTGCCGCCCTTGCTGAGGCTGACTCCCATCCAACTCCCCCTATTCCGGTCGGGTGCCGCAGCCGGGCGGCACCCGAGCGGACGGCTCAGACGTTGACGCCGTAGTCCCTGGCGATGCCGGCCAGGCCCGAGCTGTAGCCCTGGCCGACGGCCCGGAACTTCCACTCGGCGCCGTTGCGGTACAGCTCGCCGAAGACCATCGCGGTCTCGGTGGAGGCGTCCTCGGACAGGTCGTAGCGCGCCAGCTCGCTGTTGTCGGCCTGGTTGACCACCCGGATGAAGGCGTTGCGCACCTGGCCGAAGCTCTGGCCGCCGGCCTCGGCGTTGTAGATCGAGACCGGGAAGACCACCTTGTCGATCTCAGCGGGCACCCCGGCCAGGTTGACCTTGATCTGCTCGTCGTCGCCCTCGCCCTCGCCGGTCAGGTTGTCGCCGGTGTGCTCGATGGCGCCCTCCGGGCTGGTGAGGTTGTTGAAGAACACGAAGTGCTGGTCGGAGACGACCCTGCCGTTGGAGCCGCAGGCGATCGCGCTGGCGTCGAGATCGAAATCCCGGCCATCGGTGGTGCGGACGTCCCAGCCCAGGCCGACCGTGACCGCGGTCAGGCCAGGGGCCGCCTTGGTGAGCGAAACGTTGCCGCCTTTGGTGAGGCTGACTCCCACGGGTAACTCCAGGTGACTAGAGGAAGGCCGCCGGGGCCTTCGTCGCGGATCCGCACCGCCCCCGGCGGGCGGTGTGGTTCATGCTAGGCAAGACGAGTGAGGCAACTGAGAAGTTCCAGCGGTGTGTGACCGGTGTGACCGGAGGCGGTGCTCATTCGGTGCTTCCTGAGAACAGCCCGCCCATGCCGGCCCCGGTCTTGCGGTCACCGGCGCCCATATTCTTGCGCAACGCCTTGGCCAGGCCGTCGATGGTCATCGACTGCAAGATCACCCGGCCGTTACCGGTCAGGGTGGCCAGCGTCATGCCCTCACCACCGAACATCGCGTTCATCACTCCCGCCCGGTTCAGCGCGCCGACCCGCTCGACGCCGTAGGAGATCCGATCGTCCCAGGCGACCACGCAGCCGGTGTCGACCTTGAGCCGGCCGCCGTAGTCGGCGGGATTGATGTCGACGAAGTTGCCGGCGCCCGCGATGATCAGGCTGCCGGTGCCGGTGAACTTCTCCAGCACGAACCCCTCACCGCCGGACAGGCCCTGCCGCAGGCCGGAGAACGCGATGTCGAAGTGCACGCCGGCCTCGGCGGCCACGAAGGCGTCCTTCTCGGCGAACCAGGTGGTGCGGCCGTCGAGTTCGATCACCCGCATCTCGCCGGGCAGCACCCCGGCCAGTGCCAGCAGGCCGTCCCCGCCATTGCTGGTGAAGTGGCAGAAGGCGAACGACTCACCGGCCAGCATCCGCTTGCCGATGTCCATCGCGCCGCGCAGCATGCCGCCGAGGCCGGCTGGGCCACCCGCCGGCTGGCCGTTGCCCGGCTGGCCCGCGGCCGCACCGGCCGGCGCGGACAGCTTGGTCTCCATCGTCACGTCGGCCGAACTGAACAGGAACTTGCCGGCCTCGGAGTAGACCGTCTGGCCGGGCCGGAGCTGGACGATCGCCATCTGCATGGCATTTCCGGTGATCTGGACGTCGAGGCTCATCGCTTCCTTCCTTCCAGGGCTTGCTTGCCAGGGCTTGCTTGCGGGGGCTTGCGTGCGGGGGCTTGCGTGCGGGGAGCTGCTTCGAGTCTGGCAGTCCCGGCTGAGCGCCGCCTGAACACCAGCTGTTGACCAGGCGGCCGGACGGCGAGAGGCTAGGAGCCCCGGCCACTGGATCTTCCTCCCCGGTCCGAACCCGTCGACCGTCCGGTGACCACCGCCGCCGGCAGCCGCTGCTGTGTGCCGTCCGGTGCGATCGAGAAGGACGGCCCCCTATGCCTGCCAAGCTCCCCACAGTCCTGACCGCGATCGGCGCCGTGCTCGGCATCTCGATGCTGGGCCAGGTGGCGGCTCGCTCGGAACCGTCCAACCACTCCTGGCCGGGCCCCAACCAGCTGGCGAGCGCGCCGGAGCTGTCGGTGTCCAGCCGGCTCGCCGATCGCCGCGAGGTGGCGGCGGGCAGCCGGGCGTACTCGATCGGCTTCGAAGACGGCCGGTTCTATGCCAACGGCTGGCACATCACCGGCGAGATGGGCGGGGTGTGGACGCCACCGCTGAAACTGCTCGACGGCGTCTGGTTCGGCCTGGACGGCCAGTGGGTGGGTCCGGCGACGGCGTTCTCCAGCGGCTGGGGCTACACCCACTACGACCTGCCGACCACCGCCGGGCTGCAGGTGCAGCGCACCGACTTCGTGCCGGACGGCCCGCGCGGCGTGCTGTACGGCCTGAAGATCACCAACCCGGGTGGCGCCCGAACCACCAAGCTCAGCGTGGACGCGCACTCGGAGCTGATGGGCCAGTACCCGTGGGGTTTCACCGGCGTCACCCCGAACGCCAGTGACAACCTGCCGGACGCCGGCAGCTACGACGGCCACAACCTGGTCTTCACCGACAACGGCGCACTGCCGGGCGCGCCGACGCACTCCTATGCAGCGCTGGTCGGCACCTCGCTCAAGCCCGATTCCGGCACCATCGGCCATCAGTTCTGGGGCCCGCAACCCGGCCACGTCTGCACCGGCACCGAGCCCGGCGCGCCGGCCGACCCGAAGCCCTCGGCCTGTGACGACGGACCGTTCGGCAGGGGCACCGGTGGCCGGCTGACCTACAGCGTGCGGCTCCCGGCGCACGGCTCGCGCACCGTGTGGCTCGCGGTGGCGGGCTCCGACTCGGGCCTGTCCGATGCGCGGCACCAGCTGCACGAGGTGCTGGAGCACCCGGACCGGGACCTGGCCGCCAAGATCGCCTACCGGAAGAAGCTGGCCAGCCACACCCAGCTGTCGCTGCCCGGCAACCAGCAGCTGGCCTCGGCCGTCGACTGGGGCAAGCAGAACCTGGCCGACCTGACGCTGAGTGCTCGCAACCTGCAGATCCGCTGGACCAACCAGGGCAAGCAGTTCCCGGCCCCGTCCGGCACCCTCGCCAAGGCCACCTGGATCGGTGCCGGCTATCCGGACTACCCGTGGATCTTCGGCACCGACGCCGAGTACACCGCGTTCGCCGCAGTCGCGGTCGGGCAGTTCGAGGCGATCGAGGATCACCTGCGGGCGCTGCGCGACGTCTCCGACATCCTGAACAACCGGTCCGGCGTGGTGGCCCACGAGGTGGTCTCCGACGGCTCGATCTGGTTCGGCCACGACTCCCGCACCACCAATCCGGACGGCACCGTCAGCTACGACTTCAACACCGACGAGACGGTGAAGTTCCCTTCCACCGTCGCACTGCTCTGGCGCTGGACCGGCGACGACCGGTTCCGCGACGAGATGTATGACTTCACCAAGCGCAACCTGAAGTACGTGGTGGCCAACCTCGACGCCGACCACGACGGCTGGCCGGAGGGCCTGGGCAACGTCGAGCGGACCGGCATGGGCACCGAGAAGCTCGACAACACCGTCTACTTCATCCGCGGCCTGTACGACCTGGCCGACCTGGCGAAGTCCAAGCACGACACGGCGACCTACGCATGGGCCAAGCACCTGGCCGCCGAGCTGCGCGAGCACTTCGACTCCACCTGGTGGTACCAGGCCGCGTCGCAGTACGCCGACTCGCTGGTGGACCCGGGCAACGTGCAGTCCTTCCAGAAGCACTGGATCGGCCAGACCCCGATGGAGGTCGAACTCAACGTCGACGGTGCCACGGTGCCCGGCCTCGCGCCCTATGACCACGGCAACACCGCACTCGCCGGCCGGGAGAACGACTGCTACTCCGGCACCCCTCCGTACAACACCGGCCTGTTCCACACCGGCTGCGGCGGCGGCGCGACTGGCCAGGGCGAGAAGGTCATCTTCGGCCTGACCACCTCGATCCAGTCGGTCGGCGAGGGCAACTACGGCCGGCTCGGCGCCGACCAGCAGGGCCGGTATATCGACGCGCTGACCCAGACCATGTTCGCCGAGCCCGCCACCGGCGGCACCCCGGACGAGCAGCCCGGTGCGATGCCGGAGATCTTCCCGTCACCGGACCAGGGCGCCAACATCGACCGGTGCTGGACCTGCCGCTCGATGTTCATGCAGGCCTGGGGTAATTACGGCACGGCGTGGCCGGTGGTGCACCAGTGGCTGGGCGTCCGGCCGGATCTGGGCCAGCGCCGGCTGAGCGTCGTCGCGCAGGTTCCGCAGGGCCAGCATTCGGTGCAGGGTAAGGACATCCGGCTCGGCCGGGGCGAGCTGGACGTGCTGGCCACCCACAACGGCGACGTGTACCGGACCACCATCGACACCGGTCGCGGGCTGAAGGTCGATCGGATCCTGATCGGGCACACCCTGCCGCGCGGAGCGCATCCGGCGGCGGTGTGGCTGGACGGCCACCGGGTGCACAACTACCGGATGGTGACCACCAACCGGGGCGTGGAGATCACGGTGCCGACCGGCCGAGGCAAGCACACCCTGACCGTCACCACCTGATTCGGCGGGTTACCGGCCGGGGCCGATACCGGGCCGCGCTGCCAGCGCGGTTCCGGTAGCCCGGCCGGCCGGGCGCAGTGTCAGCTGGGTCAGCGGCGGCAGCGCGCCCTCCATCGTGCCGACCGCCCCGGTGGCCCGGTTGACCACCGCGATGCTGCCGTCCACGGTGATCGCGAACAGCCAGCCGCTGTCGGGTGAGAAGGCCAGCACCCCGTCGAAGGACTCCAGGTTGGCCGACACGTCGACCACCTTCCGCTCGCCGGACCGCAGGTCCAGCAGGTACATACCGGAGGCGCCGTTCGGCGACGGGTTGAGCATCGCCGCGGTCCTGCCGTCCGGCGAGATGGCGCCCATCCGGTCCCGGTTCACCGCGGCGGTGCTGACGGTGCGGCGGCTGCCGTCCCGCCGGTCGAGGTACACCTGCCGACACCGGTACTGCTCGTCGCACTCCACCACCAGCCAACCGGACGGTCCGACGGCCACCAGCGCGCCGGTACTGATCCGGTGCAGGCCTTCCGGCGTGGCCCGGTACACCCCGCCGACGCTCGGGTACAACAGGTAGCCCGCGCCGTCCGCCGCCGCCTCGAAGGGTGAGCTGCCGGCCGGAACCTGCACGAAGTCGGCCAGCCGCCTGCCGTCCAGGGTGGCCAGCGCCATCACCGGCTGATGGTCGTCGGCCGGCCGCACCCACATCTGACCCGGTGTCGGGCCCGGGAAGACCGGACCGTCCACGTTGAGCTGGACGGGCATCTCCCGTGCCGGCTTGCCGTCGGGCACCAGGTAGCCGGGCACGTTGTCCAGCGGACGGATGATCACCCGGTCCGAGCCTGCCAGCAGCGACACCGGGCCACCACTGCGCAGGTCGGGAATGGTGGTCCGGACGATCCGGCCGGCCGCCGGCTGGATCCGGACCAGCACCCCGGTGCCACGGGCGACCAGCTCCCAGCCGGTGGTCGCACCGAACAGCGGGTGACCGATCCGGGTGACCGTCACCGCCGAGGCCGGGGCGCGGGTAGGCGCCGAGGTCCGCGGCGCCGGCCGGGAGGAGGCTGCCGAACTGGCCGCTGCCGCCGGGGTGGCCGGTGGGCTGCTGGTGCGGACGTGGTTGATCGCCGCCACCGCACCGGCGAGGACAAGCGCGGTGACGGTCAGGGTGAACCATCTCGGCCAGGGCAGCCGGGGCGCGACAGAGTTGCCGGACGGCTCCTCGGTGTCGTCGAGCCAGTGCACGTCGAAGTCCCCGCCATTTCGGGCCACGCCCCATTGTGAACCGGCACCGGCCGGTTCCCACGGGATGCCTGCGATTTCGCAATCCCTTCGTCACCCGGCGGTGTCCGCGCGAATCAGGCCGAACGGCACCTATCTTGCGAGGGTCCGGCATGCAACAGTGCGGCCAGCGCCGGTGTCTGTTGGTCGACGGGGCGAGAAAGGCGGGGGTGGCATGAGGTGCTACCGAGGGCGCCGCGGCGTACTGGCGATGCTGGCCGTCACGCTGTGCGCGACGCTGCTGCCGGGCGCGGGCGGATCGGCGAGCGTGCCCGCCGGTGGCGCCCTGGCGGTGTTCAACCGGATGACCGAGGCGCAGCGGATCGGCCAGCTGTTCATGGTGGGCGGCACCGCAACCGGGGTCGGTTCGGCGACCCTGACCGCGATCAGCAGCTACCACGTGGGCAACGTGATCCTGACCGGCCGCAGCTCGCTGGGGGTCACCGCGACCCGATCGGTCACCCAGGGCCTGCAGGCGCGGGCCAGCTCGGCGGCGACCCGCGGGGTGCCGTTGTTCGTGAGCACCGACCAGGAGGGTGGCCAGGTACAGGTGCTGTCCGGGCCGGGCTTCTCCGCGATTCCGCAGGCGCTCACCCAGGGCGGCTGGGCGACGACGACCCTGCAGGCGGCCGCCCGGCAGTGGGGCGGCCAGCTCGCCTCGGCGGGCGTGAACGTGAACCTGGCACCGGTGCTGGACACCGTTCCGGTCGGCCAGGTCAACCCGCCGATCGGGTCCTTCAACCGCGAGTACGGGCACACCCCGGACGTGGTGTCCGGCCACGGCGTGGCGGTGCTGCGCGGCATGGCACAGGCCGGCGTCGCGACGGCGGTCAAGCACTTTCCCGGCCTCGGCCGGGTGAACGCGAACACCGACACCACGGCCGGGGTGACCGACCACGTCACCACCACGACGGATGCGTTCCTGGCTCCGTTCCAGGCCGCGATCGCAGCCGGCACCCCGTTCGTGATGATGTCGAGCGCGTACTACCAGCTGATCGACCCGGCGCGTCCGGCGGTGTTCTCCCCCACCGTGATCGGCTCGCTGCTGCGCGGCCGGCTGGGCTTCTCCGGCATCGTGATCAGCGACTCGCTGGGCGCGGCGCAGCTGTCGCCCTGGACGCCGGGCGAGCGGGCGGTGAACTTTCTGGAGGCCGGCGGCACCATGGTGCTGATCAACAATCCCAGCCTGATCCCGGCCATGGTGGACGCGGTCTCGGCTCGGGCCGCCGGCAACTCGGCGTTCCGGGCCAAGGTGGACGCGGCCGCGCTGCTGGTGCTGCGGACCAAGCAGGCTCGCGGCCTGATCGGCGCGGCGGTGCACGACTACAACGGCGACGGGCGCTCGGACCTGGCGGTCTGGCGGCCGTCCACCGGCGTGTGGTGGGTGCACGGCGTGGTCACCGCCCAGTGGGGCAGGCCGGGTGACGTGCCGGTGCCGGCCGACTACAACGGCGACGGACGAGCCGACCTCGCGGTCTGGCGGCCGTCCACCGGGGTGTGGTGGGTGCGCGGCGTCGAGACGGTGCAGTGGGGGCTGCCCGGCGACGTGCCGGTGGTCGCCGACTACAACGGCGACGGGCGACCCGATCTCGCGGTGTGGCGGCCGTCCACCGGCATCTGGTACGTCCGTGGCGTGAGCACCACCCAGTGGGGCAGGCCCGGCGACGTGCCGGTGCCAGCCGACTACAACGGCGACGGACGCGCCGATCTCGCGGTCTGGCGGCCGTCCACCGGTACCTGGTGGGTGCACGGGGTGGTCACCGCCCAGTGGGGCAAGCCCGGCGATCAGGCCGTGCCGGCCGACTACAACGGCGACGGGCGAGCCGACCTCGCGGTCTGGCGTCCCTCCACCGGCGTCTGGTGGGTGCACGGCGTGACCACCGCCCAGTGGGGCAGGGTGGGCGACGTCCCGGTGCCGGGCGACTATCGCGGCGACGGCAGTGCCGACCTGGCGGTCTGGCGGCCGTCCACCGGTATTTGGTGGGTGCGCGGCGTCGTCACCGCCCAGTGGGGCAAGCCCGGCGACGTCCCGGTCTGAGCCCGCACCGGCCGGTCTTACACCGGCAGTCCCTCGACGGCGAGCATCGGCGCATGGTGGCAACAGGTCGAGTTCTCGTGGTGGGCGCGGCGGGCCAGCGGCACCAGCAGGCACTGCCCGGCCAGGGCCACCGCGTGGTCGAGGGCCGCCTCGTACCGGGCGCGCAGCGCGGGATGGCCGCGCAGCCGCCACAGGGTGTGGGCATCACGCCAGGCGACCTGCCGGGCCGCGGCGATGCTCCACCGGTCCAGCCGGTCCTCGCTGGCTCCCAGCCGATGTTCCATCCGCAGCAGCAGGCCGTGCTCGTAGGAGCGGCGCAGGTCCGGCTCCAGGGCCCCGAGGAGGTCGTTCACCCGGGTGAAGTCGGTGACCAGCGCCGGGTCATCCGGGTCGGCGTCGAGGGCCTCGAACGTCTCGACCAGGGCCAGCACCAGGTCGTGGTTGATGTGGGCGTTCATGCCGGCGAGGGCGAACTGCAACGGGACGTGGTGCTGGGAGTGCCGCAGCCGCCACAGCACGTCCCAGCAGCGGGGCAGCGCCACGCTGGTCGCCGAGCGGATGTAGGCGTCGAAGTAGCGGTTGACGAAACTGACGTCGAGCCGGTCGAGGAACTCGGAGTTGGTGAAGTAGCCGGAGGCGGTCGCCTGCCGGATCGCGGAGATCACGTCGAGGTACATCGAGTTGAACGGCGACATGCCGTCCTGCGGGGCCAACCACGAGGTCAGCGAGTCGATGCGTTCGATGGCCTCGTCCACCGAGGCGACGGGTGAGTTGGCGAAGGGGTAGCTCAGGTCGGTGGTCATTCGGTCTCCGGGAGGTGTGACACGGACAGGTGCCTGCGGCCGAAGCGCAGCAGGAACAGCAGCACCGCGACGGGCAGGGCGATGCGGAACAGCCCGTCGCGGGTGACTGATTCCGGTTCGAAGAAGGCCTCGGTCGCCTCACCGCTGCCGACGGCGCGCTGGGCGGAGTAGAACAGCACGGTCGCTGCCAGCAGCACCACGTACCCGAGGAAGGCAAGCACCCGGCTGGCCCGCGGGGCATGCCGGGTGCCGTGGTTGGTCAGGGATTCTCCCGACATGGTCACGTCCCAGGCCGCGGCGACCAGCACGGTGACCGCCGCCCAGGCCGACACCCGGCTCGCCCGCAGCGCCGAGTCGTACACCAGATCCATGCCCTCCAAGGCCCAGGTGGTGGCCAGCAGTCCGGACAGTCCGGTCAGCAGCCTGCGCCGCCTGACCGGCTCCCACCGGGCGGTTGCCCCGACAGCGAGCAGGCCGAGCACCCCGAATCCGGTGAGCAGGCCGTACTTGGAGACGTAGGGCCATCGGGTGCCCTCACCCACCAGTACCCGACCGAGCGAGTCGGCGAAATAGACAACGGTCATCGTGGTGGTCAGGCCGAGCAGCAGGACGGCGGCGACCATCCGGGCGGGCCAACGGCGGCCGGTGACGGCGTACGCGGCCAGCAGGCACAGCAGCACCGCCAAGGAGATGCCGACGTCGACCAACTGGGTCCGGTCGAAAGCCGGGTCGACGTCGGACTCGGCCTGCGCCTCCGCTCCGGCGGGCAGCACGGCGGCCGGCTCACCGGCCGGCCGGAAGGAATCGGCGATCGCCCGGAGTTCCGGCTCGACCCCGGCCAGCGGTGCGCCCTTCACCAGCGCCTCGACGATGTAGCTGGTCCCCGGGGCCTGCGGGTCGGGACGGCTCCAGACGATGCCGGCCAGGCCGTCGGTGGTCACCGGCACGCTGGTCCACGGCCCGGTCCTCTCCTCGGGGCCGGTCATGCTCATGCCGGGCGAAGCGTGCGCGATATCGGCAGCCGTGACGCTGGCCGGCAGCGAGGTGACCGCCACCCGCTCGAACGCCGTGCCGGACTGTCCGGCCGGCGCTCCCGGCACCGCGTAGTTGGTCCATACCTCCAGGCTGCTGGTGCTGCGATGCAGCCAACCCCGCGGAATGAGCACGGTGAACGCGGTCGGGCCGGCTCCGCCGCGGCCGGCGACGACGTCGGCGCCGCTGGTGAACCGACCCTCGACGACCTGCTCGACCGGTGCGCTGATCCCGTCGAACTCGTGGGCGAGCACGGCGCTGACCGGTGCGATGAGGTAACTGCCGGCGGCGCACACGGCGAACACCACGGCGAAGTTCAGGGTCGTCGGCCACCGCCGTCGGTGCAGCGCCAGCGCCCGTCCGACCAGCACGACGATGCCCAGCGTGACCGCCAGGATCAGCACGGACCGGCCGGCCCGCCAGATCCGTTCGCCACTGACCAGCGGCGTGCCGTGCGCCACTTCGAGGTAGCCGTATCCGGCCAGGGTGGCGGCCAGGATCCCGGCCAGCAGGGCCGGTCCGCGCTCGGACTTCCGCCGCACCGCCGTGGTGACCCGCTCCCCCAGCAGGCCGCCCCACTCGCCGAAGTCCACGGCAGCGGCGAGCAGTACCGGATGGACCAGCATGACGATGTCCACCATCACCAAGCCGATCACCCCGGGGTAGAGATCCAGCCCGCCAGCCGTCGGCGCGGCGATGCGCAGCACCACCAGGTAGCCGGCGAACAGGGCGAAGTAGCCGGCCAGCACCGTCAACCGCAGCGGGCGGGTGGCCGGCCGGCCGGTGCGGCGGTCCCAGGCCCAGGTCGCCGCCGCGACCAGCCAGAGGGCGGCCAGCAGCGCCCGGGATATCCACCGGGCCCAGCCGGGCAACACGCCCAGGAAGCTGACGCCACCGAGCACCGGGCCGAACGCGCCGGCCTGCAGCCCGATCACCGCCGTGATCAACGCCAGCGTGGCCACCGCGACCGGCCAGCTGGCCAGCACGGCACCGGTGAGCAGGTAGGCCAACCCCAGCGCCAGCAGGACCAGGGTGGCGATGAACAACGGCGCCGATACCTCGACCACCCGCCCGCCGCTGCGCCCGAGCACCACGTCCGGTGCCGGGATGTCGCGCAGCGCGATGAGCAGGGCGACACCGACCAGGCTCGCCAGCGCGGCACCGGTGGCCAGCCGCAGCGGCCGGTCCATGCTCGCCAGCGAGATCCGGCGCTCGCGGAACACCGCGCGCAGCGAGCCGATCCCCTCGTCCTCGACCGGAGGAAGGCGTTCCGGAAGGGCCGCGTCGGGTGCGGCCGTCTCGGGTGCGGCGGTCACGGCTCGGTACCGTCGGCGCATCGGCGGCAACGGGCGGCAGCCTTGGATACGAACATGATTCCCCTGCGGCTGTAGGCAAGATCGGGTCTGGTGGCTGCGCGAGATTACCCACGACCAGCACACCTTGTCCGGAGTTTTGTGAAAATGGTGTGAGGTAATGTGGTGGCTGCTCGGCGGCCGGTGACGACCGCCACGCGGAGCCCGGGTTCAATGGCAGGTGCGACCGGGTCGGCACAACGGTGCGTGGCCGAGCGATTCACTCAGCTCGGGTGGCAACCCGGGCGCAGCCGATCGGCGGCCGAGATCCCGGGAGAGCAGGAAGGCAGGCGATCGTGGGCACCGCACCGAGAGCTGAACTGGCCGGCAAGGTCGCCATCGTCACCGGCGCCGCGCGCGGCATCGGCTACGCGATCGCCAGCCGGTTCGCTGCCGAGGGTGCCGCGGTCGCGGTGTCCGACATCGACGTGGCCGGCGCCGAGGCCGCCGCGCGATCCATCGGCGCGGACGGCGCGAACGTGATCGGCGTCGGCGGGGACGCCGGTGTCGCCGCCGATGTCGACCGGTTGATCCAGGCGACGCTGGACTCCTTCGGCACGGTCGACATCCTGGTGAACAACGCCGGCGACGTCACCACGCTGCGGCACTTCCTGGACGGCGACCAGGACTGGTGGGACCGGCTGGTGCGCACCAACCTGACCAGCCACTACCTGTGTACCCAGGGCGTGGCGGGCCTGATGGCGGCGGCCGGTGGCGGCTGCATCATCAACATGTCCAGCGGCGGGGCGAACCGCTCGCACCGCGGCATGGTCGCCTACGACGCCACCAAGGGTGCCATCGAGGCGATGACCCGCAGCCTGGCGCTCGACCTGGCGCCGTACGGCATCCGGGTGAACGCGCTGGTGCCCGGGCTGATCGCAACCAATCCGGCGCACCTGGAGCCGGCGGCGCGCACGCTGCGGGACGAGACCATTCCGCTCGGCCGCGGCGGTACGCCGGAGGACCTGGCCGGTCCCGCGGTGTTCCTGGCCTCCGACGACGCCGCCTACGTCACCGGCGCCTGCCTGGTGGTCGACGGCGGGGTGCTGGTGCAGCAGCGCTCGCCGCAGGTCGAGGTGTTCGGCTTGGACAAGTTCCCGCGGATCCCCGGCAGCCGGTTCGAATGAGCTTTCCGTTGGCCAGTAGGCCTGATCTCAGCCGGCTACCGGCCCGCGTAACCGTAGCCCTGAACAGCCCAGGAGGTGTTCTCCCACTTCCACCGGTAGATCCGAGGCCCCACCCAGAAGGCATAGATACCGAGGGTGATGATGATCAGGATTAGCCACTTCCACCACAGCCCGAACAGCCCCCATGCGCTGCCGGTGAAGGCCAGTTGACGCCCTTCGATGTAAGAGTGCTTGGCACGCCAGCGTTCCCGTAGCACCACTGCGAACGGGTAGCACAGGCCCAACGTGCACACGGTGATGACCAGTCCGAGCAAGGCCGTGCCGAAATAGGTGCCGGCGCCTCCGTCGAAGGCGAATTGCCGCACCTGGGCCCGGGGGGCGCCGCCGGGCACCGGGGGCCCGGACTGGAGCCGATGGGCGGGCAGCTGCGGCTGCGACGGGGGCGGGGGCGGGGGCGGCACAGTCATGTCAGGGCGTCCTTCTCTTCAAGGTCGCTGAACGATACGCATTCCTGCGATCCCCGGGCTGGACTTTTGCCGATATTCCCACCGAAATCCGCAACCTGTCACGGACAGATCACACCTTGGCCCTCTGCAGACGACAGTGGGCCCGCCCCGGAATCCGGAGCGGGCCCACCTGGGTGGTACGTCAGATCATCAGGACGGGTTGTTCACCGTCACGGTGAGCGGCCCGTTGGTGGTCTGGCTGGTCACCGTCATGGTCACGCCGTGGCCGGACACGTAGGTCGACGACAGCGGGTTCGCCGAGGAGAAGTACCGGTCGACCACCGAGTCGTCGAAGGTCGGGATTCCCGCGCTGGACGGGGCCGAAGCAGTCAACGTCTGGATGGTGGCGTTCTTGCCGGTGCCCACCTGGACCTCCTTGTGCAGCGCGACCGCGTCGGTCGGCTGCAGGCCGAAGGTGGCGTCGAACGGCTGGCGCCGGTTGCCCGGCTTGCTGCCGTCGGAGTAGGTGAACGGCGCCGGACGGGCGTCCACCGGCAGCACCAGACCGTGGCCCTGGTGGTCGATGGTGTTGTTGTCGTTGTACGTCTCGTCCGCCATCCACACCAGCAGGCCGTCCTGGTAGGGGAACCGCTCAACCCAGTTCGGGGCGGTGAAGCCCTTGCTGAAGTTGTACGGCCCGGTCTGCAGCGTCGCGTCGTAGCCGGTGTAGGTCCGGTTCTCGGCGAGGTAGTACCGGTCCCCGACGGTGGACTCGGTGCCGGTGCTGCGCTTGAAGCCGCCGGCCGCGGTCCAGCCGTTGTCGCCGGACTCGACGGTGTCGGTGAACAGCGTGGTGCCGCCGGACTTCACCGTGAAGTCGTCGAGGAAGGCGCCGCCGAGGTTGACCCCGCCGTCGCTCTGGTAGCGCAGCCGGAACAGCGTCGACTGGCCGCCCGGCACCGACCACTTCAGGGTGGTCCACTTGCCGTTGGACGAGCCGGTCAGCGGGCTGCCGACCTCGGTCCAGCTGGTGCCGCCGTTGGTCGAGTACTCGCCATGCAGGTAGTCGAAGCCGTCCTCGATGTTGTACCAGGCCTTCGCCGAGACGGTGGCGGTCCTGATACCGGTCAGGTTGAGGGTGCGGGCGAGCGTCGAGTTGGAGTCACTCGAGTTGCCGGTCCACCAGGCGTAGCTGCCCGAGCTCGGGGTGGTGTAGGTGTTCTGCACGGCCTGGTCGGGCACGTCCACGATCAGCGCCTGGGACTGTCCGGTGGTCTGCATCGACGCCGGGCTCAGCGTGTAGCTGCCGCCCTGGCCCTGGTTGACCACCGAGTAGTTCAGCCAGCCCAGCTGCTGCTTCTCCCACGGGCCCATGTGGTCCGGGGCGCTGCCGATGTCCTCGGTGCCGTGGTTGAGCCAGGAACCGGCCGACATGATGGTCCAGAAACCGGTGCCGTTGTCGCCGCCGTCGGTGTCGTAGAGGTCGGGCAGGCCGAGGTCGTGGCCGAACTCGTGCGAGAACACCCCGAGGCCGCCGTTCTCCGCCTCGACGGTGTAGTCACCGATCCAGTAGCCGGTGTTGCCGATCTGGGTGCCGCCGAAGCGCACCGGGGTGCCCCCGACGGTGGGACCGGTGGTGCCGTAGTCGGTCTGGTTGACGTACCAGCGGTGCGACCAGATCGCGTCCTCGCCGCCGTTGCCGTCCTCGCCCTCGCCGGCGTGCACCGCCTGGAAGTGGTCGAGGTAGCCGTCCGGCTCGTCGAAGTTGCCGTCGCCGTCGTAGTCGTAGCGGTCCCAGACGTCGAAGGAGGCCAGCTGGGCCTTGATGTCGGCGTCCGATCGGCCGGCGGCGAGCTGGGCGTTGTACCAGGCGTTGCCCGAGTCGGCGATGAACTGCCAGGCGCCGCCGTTGTTCTCCACGGTGTTGTCGCCGTAGGTGGAGGCGTTGTTCGGCACCTGCACCCAGTTGCTGACGTCGCCATCGACGGTGTAGTTGCCCGCCGACTGGGTCGAGTAGAAGTTCTTGAACGACTCACCCGGCCCGAAGAACAGGTCCAGGTAGTACTGGCGGTTGAAGTCGCTGCGCCAGAGCGTGCTGTTGTCGACGCTGCGGTTCGGCTGGACGATCTGGTTGTGCTGCGGACCGGGGGTGGTGCCGAGCTTGCCGCTGCCGGCGGTGCCGAAGTCGGCCAGGATGGTGAACACCCGGCCGGTTCCACTGACCGCCGCCTGGTAGTACTTGTCGTCCGCGAGCTTGACCACGCCGTCGGCGTTGGGGGCCGCCTTGCCGGACATGATCAGCTTCTGCGCCGCCTTGCGGCGGGCATCCTGGCGGGAGGTCAGCGGTCCGGGGTGGTTGTCCGGACGGCTGATCGCCGCCTTGGAGTCCGCGGCGGCCGGGGCCGCCGTGGCATGCGGTATGGCCGCCACGCTTGCCAGCGTGAGGGCTACGGCGCCGAGGACGCCGGTCGTGAGCTTCTGCACAGGCCTTTCCTCCGTGTTAGGGGGATGAGGGTGAGATGTGACCCTGAGCACCCTAACCTGCGAACCGTCGAAAGTCAGCCCCCAGTTGTCACCGACCAGTGGCACCAGCGCACGGTGGTCATCCGGCGCATCGGATCGGGGGATGAGTGGTGAAGACCTGCCGCCTAAGTAGCGGGCTACGGAATCTAAGCCATTCCGGCGCGTGACAGTGGGTGCCTGCCGGATGTGGCCGGACGGTGACCTCACCACCCTGAGAGGTGCCGGCGATGCGCCGGCGTTCACCGCTTCGGCACCGCAACCGGAGTCACCTGGAAGGCACCGTGATGACCACACCCGGCTTCGCGTCGACACCTGCGCGGCTCACGTGATCAGCGAACTGCTGAGCCTGCCCGGCACCCTCGGTGCATTGGCTGTCGCGCTGGTGATCTTCGGATTCGCACCGGGGATGGTCCTTGCGCTGATCGTGCGGTTGTTCCACGAGGACGACCCGCGGCGAGGGGAGTTCCAGGCGGAGCTGTATGGCGTGCCGCGCTGGGAGCGGCCGTTCTGGGTCTTCGAGAAACTGGACCTCGCGCTACGTCAGGGCCTGTTTCCCGAGATCTCCTGGTGGTGCCGGCAACTGAGGCGGCACCGGACCAAGACCGACTCGGGCCTGCAGCGCCCACCAGCCCCCCATGCCCCTCCAGGTCCCGAGCAGTAAGGACTTTCTGCACTCCGTGGCTGGGGCGGTCGCCGAGTTCACCACAACCTGGCGCGCTCGGCGACCGTGGCGGCCTGCACTCGCGACGTGACCTGCAGCTTGCGCAGGATGTTGGTCACGTGCACGCTCGCGGTCTTGGTGCTGATGAACAGGGTGGCGCCGATCTCATGGTTGGTCCTGCCCGCCGCGAGCAACCGCAGCACAGCGAACTCCCGGTCGGTCAGTCCGAACGGATGGCCGGCCTCCGCCGGTGGGCGCGCCACGGACTCGCGGGGTGGTGGGCTCAGCTCGACGCGGGCCCGGCGGGCCAGATCCGCGACCGCAGCGACCAGCGGGACATGCTGCGCCGCCTGGTCGACGGCGATGCGCAGTACCGGCGAGGCCACCGCCCGGCCGCCGGGGCGAGCCAGCAACGCCTCCGCTTGGCGCCACCGGCAATAGGCGCTCCGGTGCGGTCGCGTCAAGGCGTCCCATTCGGCCGCGGCACGTTCCCACAGCACCGGGTCGGATTCGCCGCGGAGCCTGCTCCACTCCGCGTCCCAGGTGGCCCGATCGCCACGAGCAGCGGGGCTCATCGGGCCAGCGATGAACGGGTCAGGTCGCAGGAGCTCGTGCAACCGCGGCAGTTCCTGCACCTGCCGCAGCACCGCAGCCTCGGCATCGAGGTCCCGATCCGCTCGGGCCTGTTCGAGACAGTCGGCACCCGCTCGCACCGCCATCACAAGTAACCGGCCAGGGTAGGGAGCCAGCGAACCGGGCGGACCTTCCCGGCTGGCTTCCGCGATCGCTGCCAGGGACGCAATCGATCGTTGCGACGCCTCCTGTGGTGCGCCGCCCCACAGCGATACCTCCGATTCCCGCAGCCAACTGTCGATTTGAAAGGCCAGTGGAACGGGAGGAAGGGCACGTATCTCGAGCCAGCGCCGATGGGCCTCGGCGAGGTGGCCGCGCAACATCTCGACCACCGCGCGCGCCTCGTAGTCGAAGCGGGTACTCACCCCGGGCTTGCCGGACGACAGCGCCTCGACGAGCTCTGCTGCGGTATCGGTCGATCCGAGTTCGATCAGCGCGTCGAACACGTTCGAGCGCAGCATCGTCACGATCAACGACTGCTCCGTTCCGCATGCGCGTGCCATCTCCAGGGCAGCTGCGCCCGCGGCCTCGACTTCGGCGAAGCGGCCCAGGCAGTCGAGGGTGTTGGTGTGGCACATCGCCAGCCAGGCGTGTAGTCCCGGCTCGTCGCTATCGTCGAGCTCTTCAGTCAGCGACTGGATCTGCTCCACGGCTGCGGAGCCGTCACCGGATGCCATCTCATACCAGGATTTCATGGCAAGCAGTTCCAGGCGTGCCGCTCGCAGACCCGCACGCTCGGCCACCACCGCTCCCTCGTCGATCGTTGAGGCGGCCGCTGCCTGCCGCCCGTCGTTGTGCAGGATCGTGGCGATATCCCGCAGCGTCTTTGCATGCCCCGCGCTGGGCGGCAGTTGCTCGTACAGCTCGAGCGCCTGGTGGAGCAGGTCCAGACCGTGCTGGGCGGTGTCGATGCCGCGCATCTCGCCAGCCCGCCGCAGCACGTCCGCCCGATCGGTCAGGTCGGCATCGGTCAACCGCGCCAGCGCCTGCTCGCACAGCGCGTGCGCCTCCTCCTCGCGACCGGAGGAGGTGAACGCGTCCTCGGCGGCGCTGTACAGCTGGGCCAGTGACATGCCCTCGACCGGTTGGGTGGTGGGGATGTCAGCGGTCAACTCCAGCACGCGCTGCCAATGCCGGCTTGCCTCGCTCGAGGCGAATACCGCATCGGCATGCTTGGCCGCCACCACCCGCCATCGCAGCTCTTCGGCGGGACGACCTGCCGCGGCGTAGTGCACGGCGACCTCGGCGGACAGTTTCGGATCCTTCCAGCTGGCTATCAGGTCGGCAATGCGGCGATGCAGGGCTGCCCGCTCGCCCGGTAGCAGTTCGGCGCCGACAGCCTCTGCGAGCAAGGCGTGCCGCAGCTGACACCGACCTTCCGAGTCACGACGCAGCAACCTGCGAGTTGACAGCTCCCGCAACACCTCCCGCGCCGCCGGTTGCTGCTGATCGCACAGCGCCGCAAGCGATCGGTCATCCATCGGGCGCGCCGCCACCGCCAGGACCGCTACCACCTCATGGCTGGCCTGGGTCAACTGGGCGGTCCGCGACAACAACAACGCGTTCAGGCCCGCGGGCAACTCACCGCCGTGTCCGGTCGTGCTGCCTGCGGTGATGAGCTGCTCGATGAAGAACGGATTGCCCTCCGACCGGACGTAGGTGTCGGTGACCAGTCGCTGCGGCGGCCGGCTTCCGAGCAGCAGCGCGATCTGCTCGGCGGTTTCCCGCTCCGACAACGGCTCCAGATCGAGCCTGACCACCGACGTGTTCCGGTGCACCCGTTCCATCCACTCGCTCACTGGCTGGCTCGGCGACTCCTCGGTGCGGCAGGTCAGCACGATCAGAAGGCCGGGCACGTGACCGGGCGCAAGCAGGTAGTCCAGCATCTCCAACGTCGATACATCCGCCCAATGCACGTCTTCGAAGACCACCACCAAGCGGCGTATGCGGGCTGCTGCGACGAGCAGCCGCCGCACCGCATCGAACAGTCGCTGCTTGCGCCAGCCGTCATCCGACTCGCCAGGTATCCACTGCTGGCCAGCTGGTGTCTCGGGCAGACTCAGCTGCGGCATCAGCCTGCTCACCTCGCCGGCCACGAACGCCGGGCACTGCGCCAGCGCCACCTTCACCAAGCCGCCACCATCCGCTTCGGCCAGTGACCGCAGCACGTCGATCAGGGGCAAGTACGGCAAGTCCTGCGACATCGGCAGACACCATCCCGGTGCTACCAACACATGCCCCGCCGCTTCTGCTGCCGCAGCGACCAGCCGGGACTTACCGACCCCAGCCTCTCCGGCGACCAGCAGGGCACTCACGTCCGAGGTCTCGGCGAGCACCGCAGACATGAACTGCAGCTCCTCGACACGACCAGCGAACGGCGCCGCCGCCATGAAACAAGCGCACCAGATAGCGCCAGCGGCGTCAACCACCGAACAGACCGTGACGGTGTAGGTGCCGATCGGGTCCCACTTCGAGGTGTAGGAACCGCCCGCAAAACCAAGACGGGCCTGATCTTCCGATCAGGCCCGTCTCAGACAGCCGAACTGTCGTACTAGCTTCTCCCGGACGTCAGCCGAGCACCTTCTCCAGACGCTGGAAGGTCGTCTCCATCTCGACCATTCTGGAGTCGAGCCCCTGGTCGCGCGCCCCGCGGTCGGGGAAGGTGTGCACCTGGGTGAGCAGCGTGCCGTCCTTGTGGGGGGCGAGCTCGAGGATCTGCACCTGCTCGGGCCCGTCGTCGCCGAACATGCGCTCCGTGGTGACGAGCCGGCGCGGCGCGTGCACCTCGCGGACCTCGCCGCCGAACTCGAAGGGCTGGCTGCCGTCCTCGCGTGCCCACCCGAACCGGTAGGACTCGCCGGCGGTCGCCTTCCAGTCGCACTTGACCATGGTCCGACCGTCGTCACCGGTCAGCCACTTGCGCATGATCTCCGGTTCGGTGTGGGCCTGCCAGACCTTCTCGACCGGGGCGTGGATGATCCGGCTGATGCGGATCTCGGTGTCGCTGAGGACGCCGAGCGTGGCGACCCGAGGCTCGGGTACCTCAGCTGCTCGGCCGGACTCGATTGACGGCATTGACAACCTCCTTGTTGAAGCTGTGAAAGGCGGGGCATGTTACAGGCGATACCGTACCACGGCTATACCTTTTAGTGCGGAAGTAACTAATGGCGCACAGGATGCAATCCATCAGAAGAATGTGGCATGCAGCGGGCATTTCCGGCTCCTGATATTCGGGTCACCCGCGCCGCCGGCGGGCTGAAACGCATCGAACCCCGGCCCTGTCTGAGGGCCGGGGTTCGAGATGACTCTGGTGGAGGTGCCGGGAATCGAACCCGGGTCCTTCGTCGTGTTGATGGGCATTCTCCGGGCGCAGTGTGCGGTATCTCTACTCGGCCTCACCGATCATGCACACGAGTCGGTGTGACAGGCCCAGTCGCTGTGAGTTGTCCCGTCCTGCCCCGCGACCGGCCAGGACGGTGAGCCACCTAGCTGATGCCAGCATCCGGGCCGGTGACGAACCCGGGCTGACAGACCCGTTCCGCTACTTAGGCAGCGAGAACGAAGTCAGCGCGATTGGAATCGGCGCTTATTTTGTTGTGCATCGCTTTTTTAACGAGGTCAGCAATGCGGTCCTCGGCCCGCTTCTCCTCATCTCAACGTACGAAGTCGAGACCATTCACCCCCTTCTGGACGGATTGCTCCGTCCCTCGTGCATTTCAGCACTCCGACCACAGCAAGCAGCCGGAGAGATCCATTCTGCCATGGTTAGCGGCGAACCACCTCCTCCATAACGCCGACCACCGCGATGCCACCCGCCAGTTGCACAGAAGCCACCTGCTCCCCCTCCCACACGCGGTAGAACTAGCGGGTGGCCGATACCTCTCGCGAGATCGAGACCAAGTTCGACGTCGCCCCGGACTTCGTGCTTCCAGACCCGGCCGACTTCGCCCCGCCCGGTGCCGACATCGAGAGCCGCACCGTCCAGCTGGACAGCACCTACCACGACACCGCCGAACAGGACCTGCTGCGCTCCGGGCTCACCCTGCGGCGGCGCTCCGGGGATGCCGACACCGGCTGGCACCTCAAGGTTCCCGGCGCGGGCTTCCGTACCGAGCTGCACTGGCCGCTGGCCGGCAACGAGCAGCCGCCGGACGAGCTGCGGCGGCTGATCCGGCCATTCACCGGCGGGGCGGAGCTGCTGCCCAGCGTCACCCTGCGCACCACCCGGGCCCGCCACCAGGTCAGCGGCGCCGACGGCCGGCTGCTGTTCGAACTGGCCGACGACGACGTGCGTGCCGACGCCGAGAACGTTGCGGTGACGGTGCCCCGCTGGCGGGAACTGGAGGTGGAGCTCGGCCCGGCCGGCACCGCGGCCGACCTGGACCGGGTCGGCGGCCTGCTGCTGGAGCGCGGCGCCTACCCCTCGCACTCCAGCTCGAAGCTGCGTCGCGCGCTCGGCCACCCGGACGCCCCGGACACCGGCACCGCGGCCGGCGTGCTGACCCGCTACCTGCGTGCCCAGTGCGACGCGCTGACCGCCGGCCACTTCGCCATCCAGGACCGGCCGTACGAGGCGAGCGCCACCAGCCAACCGCACGAGGCGGTGCACCAGGCCCGGGTCGCCACCCGCCGGCTGCGCGCCGCGCTGCGCATCTTCGCGCCGCTCTTCGACGCCGAGCCGGCCACCCGGCTGGCCGACGAGCTGGCCTGGTTCGCCGCCGAGCTCGGCGAGGTGCGCGATCGCGAGGTGCTGCGCAACCGGCTGGCCCGGGCCGTCGACGACCTGCCCGCCTACCTGGTGGTCGGCCCGGTCGCCGAGCAGATCGACGCGGTACTGCTCACCGAACTGCGCCAGCACGCCGACGCGCTGCTGGCCACCCTGCACGACCGGCGCTACCGGGTGCTGGTCACCGACCTGGCCCGCTGGCGCGACCAGCCTCCCTTCACCCCTGAGGCCGCCGGGCCGCCCGGCGTGCTGACCGGCTACGTCGCCGCGGCCGAGCACAAGCTGGCCAAGCGGATGCGCCGCGCCGCCGACGCCCACAATCCCGACGAGCTGCTGCATCAGGCCCGTAAGGCCGGCAAGCGAGCCCGGTACGCCGCCGAGGCGGCCGCCCCAGTGCTGGGGAAGAAGGCCAGCAAGCTCGCCAAGCGGGCGTCCCGGCTGCAGACGCTGCTCGGCGAGCACCAGGACGCGGTGGTCGCCACCGAGCTGCTCCGCCGGATCGCCGACCAGGTCGCCGACGATGGCCAGAACGCCTTCACCTACGGCATCCTGGTGGCCGATCAGCGCCGGATCGCGGCCGGCACCGCCGAGCAGGCCCGGGCCAGCACCGGTTCCTGATCCGCCAGGGACGAACGGGACCTCAGCAGTCCGGCTCAACCCTGCCGTAGTGCGCGAGCACCCGCTGCAGTGTGAAGCCGAGTGACTCGTACAGCGCGCTGGCGCCGGTCGGGTTCTCCGAGTCCACCCCGAGCCCGGCCACCGCGAAGCCCTGCTCGGCCATCGCGCGCACCGACGCGGTCAGGCAGGCCCGGGCGAGGCCGGCGCCGCGGGCCTGCTGCCGGGTGCCGACCAGGTGCACCCAGGCCTCCCCTTCGACCCACTGGGTCACCAGCACGTAGGCCAGCACCTGGCTGTCGGCGTCCACCGAGAGGTAGGAGCAGTCCGGCCGGAACGTCCGGGAGTCGAGCATGTTCTGCCAGTGCTCGGCCGTCACCGGGATCGAACCCCAGTGGGTGCTGAAGGCGTCGTTGTGGGCCAGCCGCACCTGCTCGGCCAGCTCCGCCGAGAACCGCTGAACCGGCAACCGCGGCGGGTCCGGCAGCACGCCGGGGATCGGGCGGGCCAGCTCGTGGTAGTAGCGCACCACCCGGTACCCGCGATGCTCCAGCAGCGACCGCACCGAGGCGCCCTCGATGCCGCCGGACACCCGCAACTGCACCGGCACGCCGGGATGCCGCTGGCCGGCCAGCTCCAGCGCGCGCTCCTCCATCCGGTCCATGATCTCGGTGCCCAGCCCCTGCCGCCGCTGGTCCGGACGGACGCCGCCGATGATCTCGGCCCGAACCCGGCCCTCGAACAGCCCGGAGCTCACCCGCAGCTGGCCGAAGCCGACCAGCACGCCGTCCCGCCAGGCCGCCACGGTGTCCGACGCCGGATCGACACCGGGCTCGCGCAACTCCTCGGCCAGGGCCATCGCGTCGTAGAACTCCTCGGTACCGTCCGCGACCGCGAGCAGGTTGGTGAGCTCGGCCCAGTCCCCCACCGCCTCGACCTCCAGCGGCCGCCAGTCCGTGGTCGCCACAGCCGATCTGTCCACCTCACCCACCCATCAACGTTGCACCGTTGTGCCAGAGCACCTGTCGCAGCCAATCATCGCCGAAGTCCCACTCCAGCAACGATTGGACTTGCCGGGCGTAACGGTACGGAATATTCGGAAAGTCGCTTCCCAGCACGATCCGGTCACCGAGATCGCGAAATCCGGCCAGCACCTCGGACGGCACCGGCGCGATCCGGTCCAGATACGGGGTGCCGACCATGGTGGTGTCCAGCCACACCCGGCGGTATCGGCGGACCAGGTCCAGATGCTCGGCGTACTCCGGCGCGCCGGCGTGCGCGATCACCAGGGTCAGCTCGGGATGCCTGCGTAGCACCTCCCCGATCGGTCCCGGCCCGGTGTGCGCGCCGGGCAGCGGGCCCGAGCCGCAGTGCACCACCACCGGAACGCCGGCCTCGGCGAGCAGCCCCCAGGCGTCGTCCAGCACCGCATCGCTCGGGTCGAAGCCGCCGACCTGGACGTGCATCTTGAACACCATGGCGCCGGCATCCAGCGCCTGCCGGACGTAGGCGGCGACCCCCGGCTCGGCGAACAGCGTGGCGCTGTGCACCACCTGCGCATGGCCGGCGGCGAACTCGGCGCACCAGTCGTTGAGCCAGGCCGCCATGCCCGGCTTGTGCGGGTAGCACAGCGTCGGGAACCGCCGCACGCCGAGCGCGTCCAGGGTGGCGAGCCGGGACTCGTCGTCGGTGCGGTAGGTGATCGGCCAGGCCATGCCGTAGTGCTCCCCGGCGTGGTCGAAGTACTGCCACACCTTGGCCAGCATCGCCGGCGGCAGGAAGTGCACGTGGATGTCGGCCAGCCCGGGCAGGCCGAGCGAGCGCCAGACCGCGGGCAGCTGGGCATCGGTCAGCTCGCCGACGCCGCCGGTCCGGCCGCCAGCATCCGGCATCAGTCGGTGCGGCCCTTGGCCCGCCGTCCCAGTACCCGGCTGATCTCCCGGGCGGCGTCCCGCTTGGCCAGGTCCTGGCGCTTGTCGTAGCTCTTCTTGCCCCGGGCCAGCGCCAACTCGACCTTGACCTTGCCCTCGGTGAAGTACAGCGCCAGCGGCACCAGGGTCAGCCCGGACTCCTTGGTCTTGCCGATCAGTCGCAGGATCTCGCCCTTGTGCAGCAGCAGCTTGCGGACCCGGCGCGGGGTGTGGTTCGTCCACGATCCGAAGGCGTACTCGGGAATGTGCACGTTGTGCAGGTACACCTCGCCGTCGTCGATGGTGGCGAACCCGTCGACCAGCGAAGCCCGGCCCAGCCGCAGCGACTTGACCTCGGTGCCCATCAGCACGACGCCGCACTCGTAGGTGTCGAGGACCTCGAAGTCGTGCCGGGCCTTCTTGTTCTGGGCGATGATCTTGCGGACCGGCCGGTTCGACGACCCCGCGACTGCACTAGCCATACCGATGAAACTACAGCCGGACGTAGAGCCGCAGGGTCAGCCAGGCAGTCAGGGCGGCCAGCACCACGCCGGCGATCAGGCCGACACCGCCGGCCAGGATGATGTCGTTGCCCGAGATCGGCTGCAGGATCTTCGAGCGCACCTGATCGCCGAGCAGGCCGTCCAGGAAGACCACCTTGGCCACCCAGTTGCCCACCATCGCCAGCGCCGCGCCGACCACGGCCGCCAGCATCGCCTCGATCACGAACGGCAACTGGGTCATCCACCGCGACGCCCCGACCAGCCGCATGATGCCGGTCTCGTTGCGGCGCTGCTGGGCCGCGGTCTGGATGGTGTTGGCCATCTGCAGCAGGGCACAGATCAGCACCACGAAGAACATCACGAACGAGCCGACCCGGCCGGTGTCGAAGAGCCGCAGCATGGTCTTCAGGCTGACGTCCTGGTTCTGGATCTGCTCCACGCCGGCGACGTTGGCGTAGCGGGCCGCCACCGGCTGGTAGTCGGCCTTGAGGTCGCGCAGCTTGATGGTGAACGACGACGGGATCGCGCCCGGGCCGGCCTCGTCGACGACCTTGGCACCCAGCCGCTGCTTGGCGATCTGGGTGGCCTGGTCCTCGTCGAGGTACTGCACGCTGGTGATCTGCGGGTCGTTGTTCAGCTTGCCCTGCAGCGCCAGCCGCTCGGCGTCGGTCACCTTGTGCTTGCAGGGCGAGCCGGGGCTCTGGTTGGAGGTCTCGGTGCACAGGTAGATCGAGACGTTGATCTTGTCCTTGTACGCCTCCTGGGTCTTGGAGATCTCCTTGTTGATCAGCAATGCCCCGCCCAGGAAGAACAGCGCGATCGCGGTGGACAGCACCAGTGCGATGGTCATGCTGGCGTTGCGCCGCAGTCCGGTCGCGACGCCGGACATGAGATAGCTAGCGCGCATGGCGGGTGCACTCCGTTCGGGGTTGGTACGGCGGCTGGGGCTGGTTGGACGGCAGCAGGATCAACCTCACCGGCCGATGCCGTAGACGCCGCGGTTCTGGTCGCGCACGATGTGGCCGAGCTCCAGCTCGATCACCCGGCGCCGCATGGCGTCGACGATGTTGTTGTCGTGGGTGGCCATCACCACCGTGGTGCCCTTGCGGTTGATCCGCTCCAGCAGGCCCATGATGCCCTGGCTGGTGTCCGGATCGAGGTTTCCGGTCGGCTCGTCGGCCAGCAACACCAGCGGCCGGTTGACGAACGCCCGGGCGATCGCGACCCGCTGCTGCTCGCCACCGGAGAGCTCGTTGGGGTAGCGGTGCGCCTTGCCCTGCAAGCCCACCATCTCCAGCACCTCGGGAACCGAGCGGGCGATCGCGCGCTGCGACTTGTTGATCACCTCCAGGGCGAAGGCGACGTTCTCGAAGACGGTCTTGCGGGGCAGCAGCCGGAAGTCCTGGAAGACGCAGCCGATCCCGCGGCGCAGCTCCGGAACCTTGCGTCCGGGCAGCTTGGCGATGTCCTTGCCGTTGACGATGACGTTGCCCTTGGTCGGCACGTCCTCGCGCAGCAGCAGCCGCAGCACCGAGGACTTGCCCGAGCCGGACGCGCCGATCAGGAAGACGAATTCGCCCTTGTCGATGTCGAGAGACACCCCGTCCAGCGCCGGACGGGTGCTGGCGGGGTAGATCTTGGTGACGTTCCGGAGCGCGATCACGGAAGCCGATCCTACCTTCGCGCGAGCGCGTGCCCGGCGCGCCGGGCTGGCCGGCGGCACGAGGTGGGCGGCTGACGCCCGATCACAGCGCGGACCACCCGGCAGCCCGCCCGGGTTGACGCGGATGCGAAGCTCCGTGCGAATTCGTGGAGTTTCTGGACATCGTCAGAATGGAGCAAGCGCATGGCACGACGTCTTCCCACCTTGTTGATCTCCGCGGGAGCAGCCCTGCTCGCGGCGGGCCTGCTGGCCGCCCCGGCCGGCGCCATCAACACCTACAACGCCAGCCCCGCCCCGGAACGGACCGAGACCGGCGCGTTGCTGGTGCTGTGGGACACCGACGGCGACGGGGTGGACGACTCCTTCGACTGGCACTGCACCGGCGCGATGATCGACCGCGACACCTTCCTCACCGCCTCGCACTGCATCGTCGACTGGTCGGCCGACCCGTCGCTGGACCACTTCTACGTCTCGCTGGACCAGGACGTGCAGGGTGAACTGGACGCGGCAGCCGCACTGGGCCTGTCCGGCGCGGCCGAGGCCGCCTACTTCCTGGCGCACGGCCAGGCGGTGGAGGGCAGCGGTATCGCAGACCCCAGCTACGGCAAGTCCCAGTCCGACCCGCACGACATCGCGGTGGTCGACTTCGCCGGCCGCGCGGTCACCCCGGCCGACCGGTGGACCTTCACGCCCGCCACCCTGCCGACCGCCGGCCAGCTGTCGGCGCTGAGTTCGAGCCAGCTGAACGCGGCCCCGTGGCTGGCCGTGGGCTACGGCACCGAGGAGGCGCAGAACGGTGGTGGCCCGCAGACCCATCCGGGCGGTGGCGTGCGGATGAAGGCCAGCCTCGGGTTCAACTCGCTGAACCCGTCCTGGGTGCGGCTGTCGATGATCGAGGCGCAGGGTTACGGCGGCGCCTGCTACGGCGACTCCGGCGGCCCGAACTTCGTGACGCTGAACGGCAGCATGCTGCTGGCCGGCGTCACCGTCACCGGTGACACCCCGTGCTATGCCACCAACGTCGCCTACCGGACCGATACCGCCTCGGCGCGGTCCTTCCTGGCGCCGTACGTCCAGCTGCCCTGACGTCCGGCCGGCCTGGTGCGCCAGCTGGCGCACCGGGCCGGCTGCGGTGGACCGGGTTCAGGCCGGTTCGACCGCCCTGCTGTCGGCAAGCGGGCTGGCCTCGCCCATCCCCAGGGACACCGGGAAGTTCGCCAGCACGAAGCCGCGGGTGGTCAGCAGGGTGGCCTGGTTGACCGCGAGCAGCAGAAGCAGCGGGTCGTCCAGGCTCACCGGCGAGCTGCCCGGCGAGGGGATGCAGACCGTGGTGCTGCCGCGAAAGGAGTCCCACGGGATGTGCACGGGGTTCTCGCCGAGCACGAAGGCGGCCGAACCGCTCGGATACCTCGCCCGGGACACCGCCAGTCGCGCCGGGGTGAAGGGCGGTGCGCCCGCCCCGGTGGCGTAGCCGGCGATGGAGCCGGCCGGTGCCCCGCCGACCGTGAGATGGCAGACCGGTTCGCTGTAGAGGTTGAAGACGTAGACGTAGCTCCCCATGCCCGAGCTCCTCGGCCGGTCGACGACAGTTCCGCCACGGCCCGGACGCCGCAGCTACTTTCCCATCGACCTCGGCCAGGCGTTCCTTAACCAGAAATTCACCTCGACCTGCTCTGCGGTCAGGCCGAGCGGCGCCAGCGAATGCCGGCCTCGATGAAGTCGTCGATGTCGCCGTCCAGCACCGCCGAGGGGTTGCCCACCTCGTGCTCGGTGCGCAGATCCTTGACCATCTGGTACGGGTGCAGCACGTAGGAGCGCATCTGGTTGCCCCAGCTGTTGCCGGCGTCCTTCAGGTCGTCCATCTCGGCCTTCTCCTGCTCGCGGCGGCGCTCGAGCAGCTTGGCCTGCAGCACCGCCATCGCGCTGGCCCGGTTCTGGATCTGGGACCGCTCGTTCTGGCAGCTCACCACGATGCCGGTCGGCAGATGGGTCAGCCGGACGGCCGAGTCAGTGGTGTTGACGCCCTGACCACCCGGCCCGGACGAGCGGTAGACGTCCACCCGCAGCTCGTCGTCCGGAATCTCGACGTGGTCGGACTGCTCGACCACCGGCAGCACCTCGACCCCGGCGAACGAGGTCTGCCGCCGGCCCTGGTTGTCGAACGGGCTGATCCGCACCAGCCGGTGGGTGCCCTGCTCGACCGACAGGGTGCCGTAGGCGTAGGGCGCCTTGACCTGGAAGGTGGCGGACTTGATGCCCGCCTCCTCGGCGTAGGAGGTGTCGTAGACCTCGGTGGAGTAGTTGTGCCGCTCGGCCCAGCGCAAGTACATCCGCAGCAGCATCTCGGCGAAGTCGGCGGCGTCCACCCCGCCGGCCTCGGACCGGATGGTGACCAGCGCCTCGCGAGAGTCGTACTTGCCCGACAGCAGCGTCTGCACCTCGAGCTCGCCGATGGCCTTGGTGAGCTTGCCGAGCTCGGCCTCCACCTCGGCGCGAGCCTCGGAGGCATCGTCCGCCGACCCCACTTCAGCCTCGGCCATCTCCCACAGCAGCTCGGCGTCGTCGAGCCGGCTGCGCAACTCCTCGATCCGGCGCACCTGGCCCTGGGTGTGGCTGAGCTTGGAGGTCACCTTCTGGGCGTTGTCCTGGTCGTTCCACAGCTCAGGGTCGGAGGCCTGCCGCTCCAGCTCGGCGACCTCGGCGCGCAGCTTCGGCACGTCGAGCACCGTCTCGATGCTGGTCAGGGTCGCCGACAGCTCTTTCAGCTCGGCGGGTACGTCGGTCACAGCTGGCAGCCTACTGGGCCGGCCGGGCCGGTGTCCGGGTCGCGGCAGCCGGATCGTCTGCCGCCAGCGCTTTCGTGGTGCTGTCCGCTGCCGGGCGACCGGGCTCGTCGGCCAGCACCCGGCCGTACCGCTGCAGCACCCGCTCGCGCAGCTCCGCGTCGCCGCGCGGTACCGGTTGCAGGAAGATCTCGTCCAGCGACGGGAACTCCGCCCGCAGGTCGGCGTCGATGCGCACGCAGGCGGCCTCGATCTCGTTGGCGGAGGTGCCCTCGACGAAATCCAGCCGGACGCACAGTAGCACCCGGTGCACCCCGGTCATCATGGTCAGCACGTCGACCAGATCCAGGACCTCCGGTTGCGCCTCCAGCCGGGCCTCGATCGCCCGGATCATCCGGACGTCGGCCTGCTTGCCGATCAGCAGCCCCTTGTTGGTCTGGGCGAGGGAGAAGGCGGCCACCACCAGCAGCGCGCCGATGGCCAGCGACGCCAGGCCGTCCCAGGTTTGCGAACCGGTCAGCTGGTGCAGGCCCACCCCGGCGGCGGCCAGCAGCAGGCCGATCAGCGCCACCGCGTCCTCCACCACCACGCTCTTGACGGTCGGGTCGTCCGGATCGCGGATGTAGGACCGGACCGACCGGCGACCGCTGGCCGCGGCGCCCTTCGCCTGGCCGACCGCCTGCCGGAACGAGATGCCCTCCAGCACGAAGGCGATGGCCAGCACCGGGTAGTTGATCCACAGCTTGTCGTGCGGCTCCTGTGCCCCGCCGAAGATGGTGGTGACGCCCTGGTAGATCGAGAACGCCGCCCCGGAGATGAAGATCGCCACCGCGGCCAGCAGCGACCAGAAGTAGCGCTCCTTGCCGTAGCCGAACGGGTGCACCCGGTCGGCCGGACGGTCCGAGCGGCGCAGCGCGGTCAGCAACAGCAGCTCGGTGGAGCTGTCGCCGGCCGAGTGGGCGGCCTCCGACAGCAGCGCCCCGGAGCCGGTGAGCAGGCCCGCCACCAGCTTGAGCAGGCCGATGCCGGCGTTGGCGCCGAGTGCCAGCAGCACCGTCAGAGTGCTCTCGTCACCGTCCTGCTGCTCGGCCGCGTCGGCGTAAGAGGCAGTCGCCCCCGGCTGGTCCGGGGCTGGTGAGCCGGTCTCCGCTCGGGAGGTACCGCTGGGCGCGCTGTCGCTGGCGGGGGTCACCCTCTCATTCTGCGCACAGGTCGGCCGCGGCCCGCCGGGTGGTGCCTCGGCGGTTCCTGCACCGCCCGACTGCGCTGAACAGGGTGCCGCCGGGGGTTGCGGACACCGCGGGCCGACGGTCGATCGCCGGTGCCGTCGCACCCTGGCCGAGGATTCGGCCAACCCCCTGGTTACACACCCTGCAGACAGCTATTATCGAACATATGTTCGAGCATGATCCACCTGCAGTCACCGGGACGTCCGGTGTCTTCTGAGCTGCCCGGCTACGGCACCGTCCGGTACTGCCCGGCCGGCCACCGGCTGCCGGCTCCGGGCGTGCGGGTCAGCAGCCAGCCGATGGCCACCTTCCGGGTCCGGCGGGACGCCCGCAGGCTCGAGATCAACGGCCAGGAGATGGAATGGCCGGCCGACGAGCTGTTCGTCCGGCGGTGCACCGTGGTGGTCCGCATCGACGATCCGAACACCGGACGTGAGGTGTCGATCCTGTGCGGCCAGGAATGGATCGAGTCGACGGTGGGAGCGCAGCAACACTGCTGAACGCTCACCGGAGCCGGTGGCAGCCGGCGCCGGATCGACCGGTCCGGCACGCGACGGCTCACCTGTTGCGAGGTCGCCCGGGGCGATCGGGTGCGGCGAGTGTGCTGGCCGGCGAGGTAGGCCGGTGTCGCCGGGACGCGGCCGGTCGTCAGGTGGCTGACTGCCGGGTGGCTGACCGGTCGGGTGGCTGACCGTCGGATGGCTGACCGTCGGATGGCTGACTGTCGGATGGCTGACTGTCGGATGGCTGACTGTCGGATGGCTGACCGTCGGATGGCTGACTGTCGGGCGGTCGCCCCGGGGCTCCGCTCCGGACGTGGGCAGCAGAATCCGATGCCCGATCGGCGAAATAGCCCAGCAGCGCCGCCACGACGACGATCAGCACACCGCACACCGCGATCAGGCCCGGCACCCGGCCACGACCGGGGAAGAACCAGCCGATGCCCCATGGCACGTTGACCAACAGCCCGGCCGATCCGAGCAACGACAGCACCAGGTGTCGGGGCAGCATGCCGAGCCCGATCAGGGCCACCGCAGTGAGCGCGCCCAGGATCGGTGCGAACCCGTGCCATTGCGGAAAGGTCGCCGCGGCGCCGATCAGCATCGTCGCGCCGCCTACCGCCTCGACGACCAGCGCCAGTCGCACCTGTCGTCGCGCGCCGGTGTAGGCGATTGCTACGCCGAGGGCGTAGGTGGTCAGTCCGGTCACGGCGCCGGCCTGCGAGGAGAAGTAGCCGAGCGTGCCGGGTACCGCCTGCACCAGCGCAACGGCACCGATGACGCCGATCGCGATCTGGTCGAGTGGGCCCGGCGCCCATCCAGGAACCAGCGCCAACGAGACCAGCACCGCGCCGGCTGCGGTCACCAGCAGCAGACCGACCGCTTGCCAGTGGCCGGCAGTGACATCGCCGCCGACCAGCACGGCGAACGAGCCGAAGCCCTCGGTGAGCACCGGCGCTGACACCCACCGGCGCAGCCCGGAGATGACAGCGGCGGCACCGAGCGCCATCACGGTGAGCCCGATCCACCCCTGCGGGTCGTCCAGATGGCCGACCGCGGCGCCGACTGCGGTGGTGCTGGCCGCCAAGAAGGCCAGTTGCATCGCAGGCCCCTGCCGCCACCGCCACAACAATCCGCTCTCCAGGGCGACGGCCGACGCCCCTGCGAGTACCGCGCTGGCGCCACGGTCAACGCCAAATCCGTCGTGCACGGCAGTGACGGCCCAGACCGCGCCAGCTGTGCAGCTGGCCAGCCACAGCACAGTCCGCAATCTGAGCAGCATCGGACGGGTGCTGTCGTGCAGCAGCAACCCACCCGCGGCCAGCAGGGCCGCCGCGGCACCGCTGAGGCCGAGCCGGCCAGCGGTGGGCAGGTCCGGCCAGTTCCGGCCGACCAACTGCACCAGGCCCCCGACGCCCAGCGCGCCACCCAGGTACCCCAACGCCTCGGCCACCACCGGCAGTCGCTGGGCGGCATCGCCAGGTTGCCGAGCCACTTCCGGGCGCCGGCGCCCGGCCCGTTCATAGCGGGCGATGCCCGCCGACTCCTCGGTGGAAATCAGCCCGGCAGCCACCCACTCGGCAAGACGGTCCGCCAGTTCCCGGGAGGGTGCAGGGCGCTCGCCGGACGGCCAAGGACCGCCAGAGGCCGCCGGAAACCGGTTGTGCACGGCGCTGAACACCGCATATCCGATTCCGGAAACCAGGCCGATCAGCAGCAACAACCCGACCATGGGCATCGCCTCCGCAGCTTGGCGCCTGTAGGTCATTGGGCCACCGCTCGCAGCCGGCGCACAGGGCCGGAAGGCCCGTGATGACCGGCTCGCCGTGCACCCTTGCCGGGCAGCCCTGCTACTGCACCACCCCCTGGGCCTGGGAGCGGGCGTGCTGGTCGAGCCCGTCGGGGTGGCCGATCAGGCCCGCGAATGCCGGCTTGGTGTGGGCATGACAGTCGGCGAGCACGGTGCTGCCGTCGGCGGACAGCATCGCGTCGACCGCCACCTGCGAGCGGCCGTCGTCGGCGGCCAGGTAGCGCTGAACCGCTGCCTGGACGGCGGCCAGGGGCAGGGTGCCGGACAGCTCCCGGGTGCGGGCTGCCGGGCTGTCGATGGCGTTCGCACCCGCCACCGCCGCACCGTCACACACGCTCTGCAGGTCGCGCTGGCGGGTGAAGGCGTCACTGGCCAGCACCGCGCCGGCCACCACCAACAGGCCGATCAGGAAGAAGCCGAGGATCAGCGGGATGGTGGACCCCCGGTCGTCCACCATCCGCACCGCCAGGCCGGTTCGGCGACGGAGTTTCACCGGGCGATGATCCGGAAGTCGTCGACGTGCACCACGTACCGGCCGATCAGGGTGACCCCGCGGCCGGCCAGCACGCTGGGAACGCCTGGCAACGGCTGACGCCTGGTCACACAGACCACGAACACCGACGCCGGCGCCAGCGACGGCACTGTCGCCGGCCCGGCACAGTCCGAACCCGCGGCGACGTAGCGCACCTGCACATCGGACGGCGCCAGGCCCTGGCCGTGCAGGGCTGCCCGCAGCGCCGCCTGTGCCCGTACCTCCGCCTGCCCGGCGCTGGCCGCGGTGGCGATCGCGCGCCCGACGTCCCGGGCGGCGTTCGTGCTGGCCAGCCGGCCGCGCTGCACCAACGCAACGGCCACGATCAAATAGATCAGCGGCACCAGCACCAGGATCGCCACGAAGACGAACTCGATGATCGCGCTGCCCCGCTCGTCCGGCGGCTCGTCGCGTCGCCGTTGGCGTTGGCGTTGGCGTTGGCGTTGGCGTTGGCGTTCAGGTATACGAAGAGCGGCCATCCTCACGGATCGTCCTTCAACGATCGGCCGCTGACCTCGATCCGCACCAGCGCACCGAGAGGCAGCAACACCGACCGGATGGTCCCCCGGCAACGCACCTCGGCAGTGGCCAGGCCGCTGGCCGCATCGGCGACCAGACCACCCTGGCACGGCAACCGGCCTGCCATGCCGGGCCCGAGTCCCTGGGCCAGGAGTGCGGTGGCACGCTGTGCGCCGGCCTGCGGAGCCACCCCGGCGTTCGCGGCGTAGCGGGCTCCGTCGGCCGCCGCCGAGGCCGCCACCGACCGGACGTAGAACAGCGCGGCCACCTGCAACACGGCGAGCAGCAGCAACACCAGCAGCACCGACATCAGGCAGAAGTCGACGACCGCCGAGCCCCGATCCTCGGTGAGCTGAGCCCTTCGGCGGACCGGCACGCCTTCAGTTACCGGTCTCGCCGGTGACCGAGTCGATCGCGTTGCTCACCGCGTCGGTGATCTTCGCCTTGAACAGGCCGAAGATCACCACCACCAGCCCGGCCGACATCACGGTGACCATCACCCAGCCGGGCACGTCACCGCGCTCGGAGCCGTCGCCGCGGACCCGCTGCCGGGCACGCAGGTAACCGTTGCCGAACCAGGCCGCCAGCAGCTGCGCCTGAACCATCCGTCAATCCCCTTTCTTGCACGGTAAAACCGTGCCCAACCCCTGTAGTTACCTGGACAGCGACACCAGGGTCAGCAACCCCGGATAGAGCGCGAACAACACCGTCACCGGAAGGATCAGGAACACCACCGGCACCATCATCTGCAGTTCCTTGCGGCCGCCGGCCTCCAGCAGGGCCCGTTTGGAGAACTCCCGCACGTCGGTGGCCTGGGCTCGCAGCACCTCGGCCAGCGGGGTACCCCGTTCGATGGCCACCAGCAGTCCCTGCAGAAACCGGCCGAACGGTTCCAGGGTGGTCCGCTCGGCCAGTTCGCCAAGCGCCTTGGCCATCGGCACGCCCGCCTTGGCCTCGTCCAGCGCACCCTGCAGATCCCGGGTCAACTCCCCGCGGGTGAGCCGACACACCCGCTGCATGGCGTCGACCGGCGCCTCCCCGGCCAGCACCGCCAACGCCAGCAGGTCGGCGACCACCGGGAACTCGGCCAGCATCGCGCGCTCGCGGCGCTGCACCTGACGGGTGAGCCACCAGTCCCTTCCGAGCACGCCGCCGGCCGCTCCGATCACCGCCGCACCCATCACCAGCACCGGGTCGATGCCGCCGCGCAGGTAGGTCAGCCCGGTCAGCGAGCCTGCGGCGGCAATCATGCCGACACCGCCCCAGACCAGCTGCTCGATCCGGAATTCCTCGATATCCACAGCTGATCCAAGACCACCCAGCCGCCGTCGCACCGACGCGGAGCCGCCGACCAACCGGTCCAGCCAGCGGACCAGGCCGGTGGCGGCCGGTCCGAGCAACCGCCGCGCCAGCTCCAGCGGCGCGGCAGGACCGGACGAGACGGCCAGCAGCCGGGACGGCGCCGGGGTGTCGGCGAGATACGGCGCGATCCGGTCGCCGATCCTGATCGCGCGCATCGGCGGCGCCGACCGGATCGCCAGCAGCACACCGCACGCGGCCATCAGGCCCAGCACCGCGCCCAGCCACCAGGTGGTCATCGCAGCACCCGGGGTTCTTCGGGCAACCGGCCGATCCGAACCATGATCCGGTAGGCGGTCAGGCAGACCGCCGCACCGATCGCCAGCAGCATCACCCCGCCGGAAGAGTCGAAGCTCTGCAGGTTGGCCGACTGGCTGCCCAGCAGCAACAGCACGATCCAGGGAGCGGCCACCGCCAGCCGAGCCGCGCTGATCGTCCAGCCCTGCCGGGTCTCCAGTTCTGCCCGGGTGCGGGCGTCGACCCGCAGTAACTCGGACAGGGTGCGCAGCACCGTGCCGAGATCGCTGCCGCCCACCTCGCGCGCCACCCGCAGGGTCTCGCACACCCGGTCGCCGACCGGGTCGGCCAGGTCGTGCTTGAGCGAGTCCAGGCACGCGGCGAACCGCCCACTGGCCCGGTAGCCCACCGCGAACCGGCCGAACGCCGGACGCAACGGTTCCGGGCCCCGGCTGCCGAGCCCGGAGACCGCTTCCGGCAGCGACATTCCGGCCCGGACGGCCGAGGCGAGGTTGTCGATGGCTTCCGGCCAGAGTTCACGCAGCGCGACCTGCCGGCGTTGGCGCAGCCGCCGGAGCACCGCCGGTGGGCCGAGGAAGGCGAAGGCCGCGAAGCAGGCTGCCACGGCCACCGTGCCGGTCACGAGTTGGACGACGAGCCCGGCGAGCAGGGCCGCGATCAGCTGCAGGCTGAGCAACTGGACCGAGCTCACCGAATCGATGCCGGCCTGCCGGATCAGCTCGTCCCGGCGGGTGGTCCAGCCTGGTCGCGCGGAGCTGCGTTGCGGCGCTGGGGTGCCACTGCGCCAGATGAGCAGCAGCCCGATACCGGCGACCAGTCCTACGAACGCGCCCATCTCACGCACCTACCGGCGACGCGTCCCGACTGGCGTGGCCGAGCAGTTCGCTGAGGTCGTGGCCGGCCTGGGAGTAACGCTCGCCGTGCGGCGGGTAGCCGTTGCTCCGGCGCAGCTGGCCCTGTCGGTAGCCGAAGATCTCCGAGGTCTCGATGACTTCGCCTTCCGCGCGGCCGGTGACCGCGACGATCTCCCGGACCCGGCGCTGGCCGCGATGGTCGGCACCCAGGTGCACCACCAGATCCACCGAGGCGGCGACCGTCGGCACCACGAATGCGGCGCTGACGTTCTCGCCGGCCAACAGTGGCAGGGTGCACATTTTCACCAGCGCCTCCCGGGCGGAGTTCGCGTGCAGCGTGCACATGCCGGGCAGGCCGGAGTTCAGCGCGATCAGCAGGTCCAGGCACTCCTCCTGGCGTACCTCGCCGACCACGATCCGGTTCGGCCGCATCCGCAGCGCCTCCTTGACCAGCCGGCGCAGGCTGATCTCGCCGGTGCCCTCCAGGTTGGGCTGCCTGGTCTGCATCGACACGACGTCCGGCAGCGGCACCTGGAGTTCGAAGACCTCCTCGGCCGTGATCACCCGCTCGGTCGCCGGGATCGCCGCGCACAGCGCGTTGAGCATGGTGGTCTTGCCCGCCTGGGTGCCACCGGAGACCAGCACGTTCAGCCCGGACGCCACCGAGGCCTCCAAGAACCGGGCGGCGGCCTGCGGCAGCGAGCCGAGCCGGACCAGTTCGTCCAGGCCGGCCACGCTGATCACGAACTTGCGGATGTTGACGGCCATGTGCCGGCGGGTGATGGATGGGATCACCACATGCAGCCGGGAACCGTCAGGCAGTTGGGCGTCCACGAACGGCACGCTCAGGTCCAGCCGGCGACCGGACAACCGCAGCATCCGCTCCACCAAATCGGCGACCTGGTCGCTGGACAGGATCACCGTGGTCAACTCCGACCGGCCGTGCCGCGCGATGAACACCCGGCCGGGCTCGTTGATCCAGATCTCCTCCACCGCCCGATCGTCGAAGAACCGCTGCAGCGGCCCGAACCCGGCCACCTGGTCGAACACGCTGCGCGCGGTCGCCTCGGCATCACCCAACGGCGGCAGCGCCGACATCGCGGCCCGGTCGGAGTAGTCGAGCAGCACCTCCTCGACCAGCCGGCGGGTGGCCTCGGGTTCGAGCACCGGGTCGAGCTGGCGGCGCCGCACCAGCTCGCGCACCTCGCCCTCGACGATCGCCTGCGCGCTCGCCACACCCACCTCCCCGAGTCCCGTTCAAGATCAAACTCGGGCAGCTTAACCACGTTGTGCGTGGCCTGCGCAATTGAGGAGTGATGTGTGGATAACCACTAGACAGTCCATCTAGTGATGGATGCACCGTGAAACGCGTTGTAGACCTGGAGGGCTGTCAGCGTTGATCGTCCCGGTCCGGCCGGTAGTCGCACAGGCACTTGAGCAAGCCGGGCAGATCGACGCCGAACTCGCGCAGCCGTGCGACGCCTTCGTCGGTGATTCCCGCGCCGGAGCACAGACATTCGAGCAATCGGCCGGTCGCACCGGCGTCGGGCCCACCGGCCGGGCCGCTGTCACCACCGCGCATCGCGACCGCGCTGAGTGTCTTCTCCCGTTCGAACGGCTCGCCGCGTTCGGTCTCGCCGCGGGCACGGATCCGTATGGCGTACATGCCGGGCAGGGGCAACCGGTAGTGCGCCACGTAGTGGTCGCTGGTCGAGTGTTTGAGCACGACCGTCTGGGACGAACCGTCCGGCAGCGAGATCTGGGCCCACACCCGCAGGCTGGCAGTCGGCGGGGCGTCGTACTCGACCAGGCGCGCGGACAGTTCTGCGACGGCGCCCAGTTCGAACGAGTTCTGGGTGAGGGTTGCCTCGAAGGTCAGCGAGGAATAGCTGTGCACCACGAGCTCGAACGGCACTCCGCCCGTAGCCGCAGTTGCCTCTCGCACCTTCGCGGTACGGCCGCGGCGGCCGAGTGTGAGGACGGCGTTCCACTGACCCGAGTGGGTGCCCGTGGCGTCAGCTGGCAGGACCGGCAGGGCGCACCGGTAGTACGCGACGTTGGTGCCCAGTACATAGCTCAGGTTGCCGGCCGTCGACGGGTCGATCCGGGTACCGTCCGGCGCCTCCAGTTCGAACTTGATCGCCTGCGGGTACGGGCTCAGGACGATGACGTCCATGCCGTAGTCGGCCTCGGTGATCCAGAACGGAACCCGTTGCTCGACGCCCGTCGTCACGACTCCCGCGGGGTCGGTGACGACGCTGGCGCTGGTGATGCCGGCCAGGATCTGCACGAAGTACTTGCTCAGCCGCATCGACTGGCTGGGGGTCAGTTGACCGGTCATGAGCAGGTAACCGTTGTGTCCCTGGCACAGCGTGCTCAGCGCTGCGACGCTGATATTGGAGGGCAGCCCGAGCCCCACGGCGAATGTGTGGGCCGTGATGGTGCCCGAAATGCTGGCCAGATCAGGTGGCCGGTTCCACTGTCCGTCGGTGAGCACGACCATCGCCTTGACGTCGTAGGCCGGTGTCGGGTTGGCGTCGCCCAACATCGCCGCGGCCTGGACTACTCCATCACCGATGGACGTCGCCCCACCCGGATCCAGCTGTGACCCGTTGATGATCGGGTGCGCGATGCCAGCGCCGGTCGCGACGTCCTGGACCTCCATGATCCGCTGCGCCGTGTCGTTGAAGGCGACGACGCCCACTCCGTCACCGGCCCGCATCACATCGATGAACGCGTTGGCGGCCTCGCGCAGCTTCTGCACCTTCGTGCGGCCGTCCCCGGCGTCGTCATTCATGCTGCCGGACCTGTCGAGCACCAGCGCGACGGCAGAGGTCGGACGAGCCACAGTCGATGCGGTGATCGGAATGACCCAGGTCTGGCCGGTCTGGTTGCATCGCACCGTCACCGAACCGCTGGCAGTGTCCCCGGCGTGGGTCGAGGTGTAGGAGATCCAGATGCGTGCAGTGCTGACCGGCAGCACCGAGTCCGACGTGACGGTCACCGGCATCGTCGACGGAGTGCCGAAGCCGCCAGTAGGGCCGGCGGTGATCTGGAACGTCAGCGGTCGGCACGACACTGTCTCCCAGACGATCGCACGGTAGGTCGTGACGCCGATGCCGCCCATCCCGGCCGGTACACCGGCGAAGGACAAGCTTGGTGTAGTGAGCGTGACCGTCTCGGCGGGCAGGTACGGGCCGATCACCGACCGGATCACTCCGGAACAGACCGGGCAGAAGGGCGAGTAGTCGCGCATGTAGCAGCTGGGCGTCGGCCGGTAGATGTTGCACGCGGAATAGGCCGCACCCTCGTAGGTTCCGACCGCACCGGCGGCCGGTGGTGTTCCCGGCGCCACGCAGGTCGAGGCGGTGCAGGAGCCTGCCGGGCTGCACGCCGACGGCATCGGCGTGCTCGCCAGGATCAGCGCACGCCACTTGTTGGTGGTGCGGTTGGTGTCGCGGGTGACGTTCGGCTGCGGGGGCTCGCCAGGAGGCGTGCCTTGGCCGTAGCCGTACTCGTCGGCCAGGCCGAAGGCGCTGTGGCCCATCTCGTGGATCGCGATGCTTGTGGACGACGCGTTCGTCGAGCAGGTTGCGACCGCACCGCCCGATCCGCCGTACTTGCTGGAGTTGACGACACAGATCACCTGGTTTCGATTCGGCACCGCTGCCGCGACGGACAGCGCCAACGCCGAATCGATCACGAGCAGGCGGTCGTACTTGACGTTGCCAGGCCCCACTCCCGCGAAGGTCGCGTCGAAGTACGTGTGCGCCGAGCTAGGCGTGCCGGGCGGGCTGTCCGGGGCGTCGAGCGGGTCATCGGCGCCGGACTCGTTGGAGACGACGTCGATGCGGAAGACGTTGATGCCGCAGAACAGTTCGTCAAAGGGAGGAGTGGTCCGGAGTTGTTGAACGATGGCGTTGACGTCCTGGCGGTACTGGTCCAGTTCGGTGGCCCGGTAACCGTCGCCTACGAACACCAGGTTCCACCGCGCTGTGGTCGGCCCGTGGTCCACGATCTTCGTCGTCCCGAGCACGTACCCATCCGCGGTGGTCATGATCGCTTCCCGCCGTGCTCGCCGCCGCCCAGGTCGAACGTTGCCAGGCGCTCGTTGTGGCGAGGTGAGCGCTGACCGCGGCCCTCGACGTCCATCGACTGGCCGAACAACGAGGCCCGAACCGCCGTGGGGACATCCGGAAGCAGTACCTCGACGATCGACTCA
>Ga0070700_100000080_pt1 | contig 64459 bp, 43 predicted proteins | sample KBSK5101metaG_FD_65456 | JGI IMG/M metagenome (GOLD analysis project Ga0070700, IMG submission 65456) | Corn, switchgrass and miscanthus rhizosphere microbial communities from Kellogg Biological Station, Michigan, USA - KBS K5-10-1 metaG | ecosystem: Host-associated > Plants > Roots >...
GCCTTCGCGTAACCTTTGCGTCTTTGCGTGAAACAACAGCCTCATCTCTCCTTACCTTTCGACACTCGATCGATCGGCGCCGGGCGTGGCACGCGTCGCACGGGGTTCAGTTCCAACAACCTGAGCGCCTCCTGCACCGCGCGCTCTAGCTGCGGATCGCGCCCTTTAATCACATCCGCCGCCGTGTATTCAACCTCGACGTCCGGCGCGACGCCGATGTTTTCTACGTCCCACTCGCCTTTAAGGTTATAGAACGCGAGGCTCGGCGCCGTGATCCCACCACCATCAATCGTCGCCGGAACACCAAGTGTGCCCACCAGTCCGCCCCACGTTCGCGTTCCGATCAATGGTCCAATCTTGCGCAACCGGAACATGTACGGCAACGCATCGCCACCCGAACCCGCCGACTCATTGATCAGCATCACTTTTGGACCATAAATGCCCGCGATGGGCGACGTCGAAGGCGTTCCATCGCGCAACGTGAAATAGCCCATCAGCTTTCGATCGAGTTCGTTCACGATGTAGTCCGCGACCATGCCACCGTGATTGTAACGCTCGTCGATGACCGCGCCGTCCTTGTCCTGCTGCGCGTAAAAGTAACGGGTGAAATACGTGTAACCGGGACTCGCAGTATTCGGCAACCAGACGTACGCGAGTTTACCGTTCGAGAGTTTATCGACGAGGCGACGATTGTTCTCGATCCACGCGCGTGTGCGCAGCGTATCTTCACTCACAACCGGCACGACCGTGATCAATCGCGAACCCTCAAACGACGGCGTCTTGTTGACACGGATCAACGTCTGTCGATTCGCAGTGCCTTCAAACAAACTGTAGACATTCGTTGGCGGCGCGAGTGGACGACCATTCACTTCGAGCAGGTAATCACCTTCGGCCACCTGAATACCGGGCGCGCTGAGCGGCGCGCGCAGATCCGGATTCCAATTCTCTCCCGTGTATATACGTTTGATCCGGTAGCGCCCGTTTTCAATCGAGAAATCGGCGCCGAGCAGTCCGACTGCAACAGGATCTTCACTGGGCACGTCGCCCGTGCCGAGCAGGTAAGAATGACCGACAGTTAGTTCGCCCCCCATCATCGCGATCACGTATCCGAGATCGGCGCGATGGCCCACGGAAGCGAGCAGCGGCTTGTACTTGTCGTAAATCGCCTGCCAATCAGCACCGTGCATTTTGGGGTCGTAGAAATAGTCACGCTGAATGCGCCACGTCTCGCGATAGATCTGCGACCACTCGGCGCGTGGATCGACGCGCGTTTCGAGTTGGGCGAGGTTCAATGGTCCATCTCCGACTTTCGCCGGCCGCTCCGTCGCCACAACCCCCCAACGATTAGCTCCGTCGCCCGCCTGGTAGAGCAGCTTCTTCCGATCAGCAGAGATTGAATACGAACGAATGCTGCCCTCGAGAAACGGCGCAGCCGCACGCTCGCGCAGTTGATAACGTTGGAGGCGAAGTGTTCCGGGCGCGCCGCCGGGCAATGGTTCGGTGTAGTAGAACGTTCCTGCTGTGCCCGCATTGAGATTGTCGTAATCGCCGGCCGGAATGTTCACCGCCAGTACTCGTTGACTAATCTCGTTGAGATCGATGCGCACCGCGGGTTTTGCATTTGGATCCGGCTTTGGCGCGTCCGGGCTCGGTGGTTTTGGCTCGTCGCCAGTCTCCGGCAAAAGCGGCGATGAGTCGTTCGCGTTCAGCACCACCAGATAGATGGCGCGACGGACAGGCCGATCGAGCGAACTCATCTCCAGCCAACTGGTGCTAGGTCCATAGTTGGTGCTGGCCATGAAGTAAATATATTTGCCGCTCGCATCGAACGTCGGCGAAATCGAATCCGCGAGACCGTCAGTAACCTGGTAAGCCTTCTTGTCAGTCCATGAATAAACAAAGACTGCGCGCAAGTGGTTAGCGAGATTTTTTGAATAGGCGATCCACTTCGAATCCGGCGACCAGGCCGCATTGAACTGGCGGATCGGATCGGGATAGTTGTCAGTATCGATCTTAGTCCCGGCGCCGCTCGCAACCTCGACGGCCCAGAGATTGTTGTGATTGTCTTCGAGCAGGATTTGCGTTCCGTCAGGCGACCAACTAGCGCTGTCGTAGAAAGCATTCGCCGGCAAAGTTACCGAGCGTGGAGGAGTGACGCCGGTCGGCTCGCCGATCATGAGTTGATACTCGCCACTCGCATCAGAAAGCCAGGCGACGTGTGTTCCGTCGGGTGACCATGTGGGACCACGATCGTGCGCGCCCGAGCTTTGCGTCAGGTTTCGGAAGTCGCCTTTCTCGGAAGGCACAGTGAAGATCTCACCACGCGCTTCAAACGCTGCGCGAGTGCCGGTCGGAGAAAGCGTCGCATTGCGAATCATGCTCGCGACTTTTTTGAACTGCGGGCGAGCCCATGGCAGATCACCGGTCACTTCGATGTTGAGCTTCTGCGGCTTACTCGACCTGGTATCGACGAGATAGATGTAGCCCGCCTGTTCGTAAACAACTGCATCCGCGCCCGCGGAAGCAGTCATGACATCGAAGTCGTCATGATGCGTAACCTGCGACAACTGTTTCGTGTCAGTGCGATAAGCGAACAGGTTGACGGTGTGATTGCGATCTGAAAGAAAGTAGACCGTGTTTCCGACCCACATCGGAAACGTGTCGTTGCTATTGGTCCACGGAAGTTTCTGCACCGAGTAATCGGAGAGGTTTACGATCGAGATCGGATGCGTGCGCCCGCCGCGATAGTGACGCCACATGCTCGTCTCGAACCACTCCGGAACAAAAGGCGTCGCGAATTCTTCGTAAGCCAGACGCGCGCTGTCGGGTGAATAAGCGCCGGAGAACGCGCGTGGCAACGGCAACATTTCCGGCAGACCGCCGTCGACACCGATGGTCCAAAGTTGCATGTACGACTGTTGCGGCACGCCCGTCCGGTTTGAGGCGAAGATGATGCTCTTGCCGTCGGGCTTCCAACCGCGCACGCGATCGATACCGGGATGGTAAGTCAATCGTCTTGGATCACCGCCGGCAGTGGGCACGACGTAGACGTCCGTATTTCCTGCGACTATTGCGCTGAATGCGATCTGTGAACCGTCGGGGGAGAAGTACGGATCGATCTCGAACGAAGGCGTTGACGTTAAGCGGCGCGCGGTTCCACCGCTGCGCGCCACGATCCACAAATCGCCGGCGTATTCGAACGCCACCGAGTCGCGACTCACCGTCGGATGTCGCAGCAACCGCGTACCCTGCGCTTGCGAACCAGCGGCAATAAAAAACAGAAAAAAGAGTGCCGTCGTAAGTTTTAGGATGGACATAGGCTTTTCTCTGCGGCCCTCTGCGTATCTCCGCGCCCTCTGCGTTAAAAAATCTTGTTGACGCAGAGAACACAGAGGTAGCAGAGGGCCGCGGAGTTAATCAGATTTTAGAATTCGAGCCGCAAACCAACCTGCCCCTCGCGTCCGGGCAGCACCTGCCTTAACGAGTTGAATGGGCTATTAGTAACGCCTGGTCGTGTTTCAACTGCAGCGGGATTCTGACGATTGAACACGTTGAAAAGCTCGAATAACGTCTGAAGCTTGACGCGCTCAGTGATATTGAATCGCTTGGCCACGCGCAGGTCGAGATTGACGAAAGGCGGTGCGGTAAAAGCATTGCGTCCTGGTCCATGATTGATGGTATTGAAAGTCCCATCTCCATCAGGATCCTCAGATGCACCTTGCTGGCTGAAGTGAAAGCCACTCTGGGCTCGGAAAATGCCGCTCACCTGAAATTGCCACGGAAGCTCAAGCAATCCGTTCACCTGAAAAGTGTGATCCACCGACAGATCCGATGGGCCTTTATCCAGATCGGGACCATTGACGAAGGTATTTGCCTGCGCGACAAAGCGCCCATTCGCGCGCACAAACGAGCCACTCGCGTTCGTCCTGCCGGTGCCGCTCTCGGTAACGATCGGTGCGATGCCGACAAAACTATCCGACGGCAGCGTATCGATTCCTAACTGGTTGTCAGTTTCGTCGGCAAAAGCATAGTTGCCGCTCAACGTAAATCGCCGCGCAAAGCGTCGCGTAAAACTGATCACGAAACCATCGTAGGTACCCTCATACCATGGACCAAACGTGCGAACCGGCCCCGCTGTGAACGGTGGCAAAAACTGCCGGCTCGCAGCGCGTGATGCGAACGAGATATTCGTTTCGCGCAGGCCAAGCAAGTTGTTCATGTTGCGATGATAGTAATCAGCTTCGATGACGACGTTCTTGATCTCCTGCTGCACGCCGATGCTGAAGCTGCTGGTGAACGGAGTCTTGAAGGTGCGATCGATGTCAGTGGGAAACAGTTGCGCCGGAATGGCCGCGTGCGAGAGGGTGCCAAATGGTCCCCAGAAAAAGAAGCCCGGCGCTTTTCCGACCGCCGCGGAAGCCTGAAGCAGGTACTGATCCGGCGAAAGACCCGACAACGATTGAATGTTGCTGATATTGATCACGGAGTTGGCAGGAATAAGCGCATGTCCTGAAGCAACGACGCGATTGAGCCGATCGATGCCGATGAAGAGTCCGGGCGAAAACGGACACGCCACGTTGCCGGCCGTGATCTGCGCGTCCGTTAGATTTGGGGAGACGCAAAGTCCGCCCGGAAACAGTGAAGCATTGATCGCTGCCGGAGCGAGCGACGGAACGCCAAAGAAGCCCCGCGGATAGGAGAACGGTTGGACCACGCGTCGATCGGCGCCGCCGAACGCCGGCACGTCGCGCACGAGACCGAGTCGAAATTGATCGTAAAAGATCCCGTAATGTCCGCGGATCACAGTCTTCGGCGTTGCCGCCCACGCGAAGCCGACGCGCGGCGAGAAGTTTTGCTTGCTCACAAACTCCGAGTCGTAATCCCAGCGCATGCCAAGATTCAACGTGAGGTTCTGCAGAAACTTCCAGTCGTCCTGAAAAAAGAGCGCGTTGTAGTTGTTGCGCAAGTGAATCTCGTTAGCTGCCGGCGTTAGACCACCCGCGGTCGTGACGGTAAAGAATCCGGAATTGACTGGTCCAAACGTGATGAAATCAGGAACGGTGGCGAAGAGTTGCAGGTTCAAAATCTGCGACTCAACTCCATCTACTTTCGTGCGCAGGAAGTTCCAGCCAAACTTCACGTTGTGATCGCCGAAGAGTTTGTTGAGGTTAGCTGAGAGCGACGTGTACTCCTGGTCCAATGCCGTCAACGAGGTGTTGTTACCAAAAGCAAATGAACCCTGGTCGCCGAAGATCCCGCCGGTGTTGAACGAACTGAACATGTTGAAGGTCGTGCCGACGCCGGCCTCCGGATGTGCCGGACGAGTTTCCGAAGTGTCGCCGCGATAACCACCACGCAACGTCAGCACCCACGGATTGGCTTGATCGCCGAGTAAGGCAGTATCGCTAAATGCAAGTAACAAATGGCGCGCGCCGGTGTCGTTTCTACGCGACGGCAAGTCAGTCGCGTTCGAAAGCGGCAGAAACTCGCGCACGTTGCCATTCGTGTAACTAACCGACTGGCTCAGACTATGCCGCCCGAGTTGTTCGTCAAATTTTAGAAAGCCGCGCGTGTCAAACGTGCGAGACGGATTATCAAACTGTGTTTCGAAGTCTCTCGCGATCTGCGGCGTGCCCGGAGGAAAAATGAAATTCAGGTGACGATTCTCTCTGATTCGCTCGCCTGAGCCGAAGAAGAAAACCTTGTCTTTAACGATTGGACCACCGAGGGCGAGGCTGTAATCCCAGCGTTGCAGAAACGGCGCTTCGTCCTCGTTCGGATCGATTGAATTCGACGAATCAAAGACGTTGTTGCGGAAAAAAATCGAGGCGAGCCCGTGATACGCGTTGCCGCCGCTTCGCGTGATAACGTTGACGACCGCGCCCGAAGCCTGTCCGAACTCGGCGCGAAATCCTGCAGTCAACACCTGAAACTCCGCGATCGTTTCCTGATTGAACTGCGACGCAGCACCGCCGTTAACTGTGTCTTTATTCGGCTGGCCGTCGATCAGGAAATTGTTATTCCCCGCGCGCTCGCCCAATACAGGCGTTGAGTTGTCGCTCCCCACATTCGCCTGCCGGTTGACCACGACCCCAGGTACGAGCTGCATCAGGTCGAGATAATTGCGACCGTTTGTGGGCATCTCCTTGATCTGTTGTGGCGTGATGGTCGATCCGGTTGATGACGCCGTGGGATTCAGCAATTGCGCATACTCGACCACATCGACCTGCTCCTGCACTGCGCCGACTTCGAGTGGAATATCGAGAGTCAGAGTTCTGTTAACTGTGAGCTCGACGTTTTCGAAAGTCCGCGTGGAGAACCCGCTGTGGGAGATTGTCAGCGAATAATTTCCGGCCGGCAGCGCGGTGATTCTGTAGAAACCGTTGACATCGCTGGTGGCCGTGCGCTCGATGCCGAGCGCGGGCGACTTCACCGCCACCTGCGCACCGCTGACCACGCTGCCCTGCGCGTCTTTAATCGTGCCCTCGATCGTGGAGACTGTGGTTTGGGCCGGCGCGGACAAAGGAAATAGAAGCAAGAGAAAAAGGACGAGTGTCCCGGCACGATACTTCCAGGCGTTACAAGAAATCAGATCTATCCCCTTCATGATTCCGCCTCCTTAGGAGAGAGTTGTTGGAACCCGGTTGACATCAGATTGCAGCTTAAAAAAAGAAAGGTTGAAAAGAACAAGTCAGGAAGAGGGGCTTGCCCCCGCTGTTGGAAGAGCGGGGGCAAGCCACCCTTCCTGACTTGTTCTATTCCGCGGCGTATATAACATCGGGCGTTGCACTATGTCAATTCTCCTACAACAACTGTTGCACAAAATGAAACGGCTGTGTTATTTTTCGCGCGCCATGCAAGGTTCCTCCAAAATTCTCGAACACCAACAAACGACGCAAACGCCGGCCATCAAAATTGATGGCGTAGAGATTCGTCTGATTCGTCTGCCGCTGCTCGAGCCTTTCGAAACCAGTTTCGGCAAGATCGACTCGCGACTGATCTTTTTGTTATGCCTGCAAGCCGATGGATTGAAAGGCTGGGGCGAAGTGGTCGCGGAGGAAGAACCGCATTACAGCTATGAGACCGTGCGCACCGCATTTCACGTGATTCGAGACTTCTTTGGTCCGGCATTGTTAACGGAGCCAATCAGAGATCTCGACGACCTTGCACAACGTCTCGCGCCATTTCGCGGGCACAACATGGCGAAAGCAGGACTCGAGCTGGCGTTCATGGATCTGCTGGCCCAGGTAAAACAACAATCACTCTCGACGCTGCTCGGTGGTGAATTGAAATATCTGAATGTCGGTGTGAGTCTCGGCATTCAACCGACTTTATCCAAACTGCTCGCGCGCGTCGATCGTTATCTCGACCTTGGTTATCAACGCATCAAGCTGAAGATCAAACCCGGCTGGGACATCGACGTTGTGGATGAAGTGCGACGCCGCCATCCAGACATTCTGCTTTCAGTCGACGCCAACTCAGCCTACACGCTCGCCGATCAGGATCACTTGAAACAGCTCGATGCGTTCAATCTGCTGATGATCGAACAACCGTTGCATAATGACGATCTGGTGGACCATGCGAAGTTACAAAAGATAATGCAGACGTCGCTCTGCCTCGACGAAAGCATTGTCAGCGAACGTCATGCGAAAGTCGCGCTGGAGTTGGAGAGTTGTAGAATAATCAACATCAAAGTCGGACGAGTCGGCGGTTATTCGCAAGCGCTCGGCATACACGACCTGTGCCTCGCGCAAAACGTGCCTGTCTGGTGTGGCGGCATGCTCGAGTCGGGCATTGGTCGCGCGCATAACATCGCGCTTGCGAGTCTGCGTGGCTTCACTTTGCCGGGTGATATTTCCGCGAGCTCACGTTACTTTGAGCGCGATATTATAACGCCCGGTGTTACAGTAGCCGCTGATGGTACGGTAGCGGTTCCGGATGGTCCGGGTTTGGGTTTTGCGGTCGACCTGGGTTTTATTGGACGTCAGACCGAGACTCGCGTATACCTTGCACGATGAGGAATAAAATATGGCAGCGGGAAATTCGCTCAATAAAGGCGACGCTAATGGCACCAAGCCGTCGCTGACCTCGCTTGAAGTTCGCTTCGCCAAATCGCCATTGAGCGGTTCTCGACGCCGCTTAATCAGAGAAATCCTCGACAATCACGAACAGACTTTCTTCCTGTCATCACGCGAGATGGCCAAGCGTTACAACGTTGACGCGGCTACGATCGTGCGAACGGTCCAGGCGCTGGGCTACGAGCGTTTTGCAGACTTCGCCGCGGACCTCCGTCAGCACTTCGTCAAACACATCACGCCGTACACCGTGCTCAAAGCCGCGACGCAGGAGAAGCGCAGCGTTACGGATCAAGTGCGCCATTGTTTTGAAAGAGATGTGGAGAGTTTGAGTGTACTCAGATCTAGCCTCGCAGCCGATCGCGCGGTGGAACTGGCGAAGCGCATTCATGGCGCCCGACGGATTCTGGTGGTGGGAGTTGATCTGGCGGCTTCACTCGCGTGGTTTCTGGCGTATGGTCTAACGCCGCTCGGTTTCGACGCCGAGGCGCCGGTGGGGAGCACGGGCAACCTGCAACACAAGATCGATTTGATGACTGAGAAGGATTTGATGGTGGCGATCAGTTTTGGTCGTTGTTTGCGAGAGACTGTGGAAGCGGTCGAGCGCGCGCACGGGCGGGGCGTGCCGACGTTTGGGATTACTGACAGTGACACCACGCCGATCGCTTTGCACTGCGACGATTATCTCGTCGCGTCAACCAGCAGTCCCTCGTTCACGGGATCTTACGTGGCGCCGATGGCGCTGTTGAATACAATCATCGTGGCCTGCGCCCATCTGCGCCCGAAGCGAGCCCTCGCGATGTTAAGCCGCACCGAACAGGAATACCGCACCGGCAACCGCTGGTATCACGAACCCCAACGCAAAAAAAGATAGCGTAGCAAGAACAAGTGAGGAAGAGGGGCTTACCCCCGCTTACGAATCCCTCGATCAGCGGGGGCAAGCCCCTCTTCCTGACTTGTTCTATCTCATCATCTTTGTGTCCCTGTTGACATTGGATACGAGCAGTAGTATCTATCTCCTACAGAATTTCTATAGGAGACGGAATGAAAGAACCACGCAACGATCTTTTGAAAGGTACGCTCGATCTGCTGGTGCTGCAGTCGCTCAGCCTCGGGCCGCTGCACGGACTCGGCGTTTCCGATCGCATCTCGCAAATCACCAAAGGCGCTTTCAACGTCAAACCCGGTTCGCTCTTCCCCGCCCTGTACCGGCTCGAAGAAGCAGGCTGGCTCAAATCATCCTGGGGCGAGTCAGATAATAACCGGCGTGCGAAATACTATCGCCTGACCAAAACCGGACAACGCCAACTCAGAGTCGAAACCGAAAGCTGGCAACGCGTCTCCCTCGCCATCACCACCGCACTCAAAGCGACATAGGAGAAGAGATCATGGCTTTACTTCCCCGCCTCGCCAGTCTGTGGCGCAATCTCACAGACAAAGAGTCAGCGGACCACGAACTCAACGAAGAGCTGCGCGCTCACGTCGATCTGCTTACTGAAAGAAAACTCAGCGAAGGTCTCAACGCCGAGCAGGCGCGGCGCGCGGCTCTCGTCGAAGTCGGAGGTATCGAACAAGTCAAAGAAAGAGTGCGTGAGGTGAGGACCGGGCGTCCCCTCGAAGATCTGGTGCAGGATCTGCACTACGCGTTACGCGGTTTACGAAAGCATCGTGGCTTCACCACCATCGCCGTGCTCACACTCGCGCTCGGCATCGGCGCGAACACCGCGATCTTCACCGTCATCAATACCGTGCTGCTGAGACCACTGCCATACGACCAGCCCGATCAACTCGTGGTCCTCATGGAAACAGTTTCGGAACGGCCAGTCGGCGTCTCATATCCGAATTTTGTCGATTGGCGAACCCAGACCACGGCGCTCGAAAATGTCGCCGCTGTCCGCACGCGCGAGAGTTTCAACTTGACAGGCGCGGGCGAAAGCGAACGGCTTGCGGGCAGACTCGTCTCCGCAAATTTTCTCGCGACACTCGGCGTCAAACCGATTCGCGGGCGCGACTTCATGGCTGAAGAAGATCAGCCCGGCGCCAATCCGGTCGTGATCATCAGCGACGCGCTCTGGCAGAGGCGGTTTGGTGCGGATGAAACGATCATAGGTAAACAACTGACACTCAGCGGTCAGCAGTTCACAGTCATCGGGATCACGCCGCCCAACTTCCAATACGCAGCGGAAGCGGATGTCAACGTACCCATCGGTCTCTCGGCCGATCGTTTCAAACTGCGGACCAAAGACCCCGGCATCTTTGCGTTCGCGCGACTCAAGCCCGGAACTTCCATCGCCTCAGCAAACGCCGATCTCAACACGATCGCCGCGCGCCTCGAACAGCAGTATCCCGACACAAACACCGGCAGGCGCATGCGGGTTGATTCACTGCGCGAGAGTGTGGTCGGCGATATCAGGCCAACGTTGCTGACACTGCTCGGAGCGGTCGGATTCGTACTGCTGATCGCCTGCGCGAACGTCGCCAATCTTTTATTGACGCGAGCTGCCGGACGACAAAGAGAGATGGCGATTCGCACCGCGCTGGGCGCCGGACGAATGCGCATCCTGCGACAATTGTTCACCGAGAGCACAGTGCTCGCACTCGCCGGCGGTGTTGTTGGTCTGTTGCTCGCGATCTCGGGCACACGCCTGATCGCGTCGTACATTCCGGAGGGCATTCCGCGCATGAGTGAACTCGGGATTGATGCGCGCGTGCTGCTATTCACTTTGGGAGCGTCGCTGTTGACGGGCGTGTTTTTTGGCCTCGCGCCGGCGTTACAATCTTCGGATAACAATCTCACCGAGACACTGAAAGAGGGCGAACGAAACTCGTCGCGCGGACATAATCGCGCCGGCAGTGTGCTGGTGATCTCTGAAGTTGCGCTGACCCTCGTGTTGCTCGTCGGCGCCGGATTGCTCGTGAAGAGTTTCTGGCGTTTGAGCAAGGTCAATCCAGGTTTCAATCCGGAGAATGTGCTCGCGATGCAAGTCGCAGTCAGTGCGCGTCCTGAAGAAGGCGCAAAGGTTGATGGATTTCTAACGGAGCTGCAGTCGCGAGTTAAAGCACTACCCGGAGTTCAATCCGTTTCCGTGTCTAATGGACTTCCATTTGAAGGAGCAAACTTCCCACCCTTCGTCATCGAAGGACAACCACCACCGGCGCAGGGTCAGGAACCGAACGGCATTCTCTACACAGTCAACGCGGATTACTTTAAGACGATGCAGATAGAACTGGTGCGCGGTCGTCTCTTCTCTTCGCAGGACACACGCGAGAGCCCGCAAGTCGCACTTATCGACGAGGTGTTCGCGCGCCAGTATTTTCCGAATCAGGATCCGCTCGGACGGCGTTTCAAGTTGAACGTTCCGGGCGCGGAGAGTCATGAAATTGTCGGTGTCGTGCGACACGTCGAACACACGAGTCTCGAAGGAGAAACGACGAACACGGCTGAGTTCTATTTCAACTTCGATCAGATTCCGATCGCGACGTTGCCGCGATATGTTCGGCGCGTGAATCTGCTCGCGCGAACCAGTGTCGAGCCGCTGAGTCTGGCTGGACCAGTCAGAAATCAGATTGCCGCATTGGATAAGGACCAGGCGGTGTTCAACGTACGTACGATGGAACAGGCGTTGTCGCGTTCGGTTGCGGCGCGCCGGTTCTCGATGATCCTGTTGGCGGTGTTTGCGATGCTCGCGCTGGTGCTGGCGGCGGTCGGGATCTATGGCGTGATTTCGTATTCAGTCGCGCAACGGACGCGCGAAGTGGGAATACGAATGGCGCTCGGCGCGCGGACGATCGACGTGATCAAACTCGTCGTGCGTGACGGGTTGAAGCTGGTGCTGATTGGCATTGGTGTTGGTCTGGCGGGAGCATTTGCATTGACGCGATTAATGACGACGTTGCTCTTCGGCGTAACGCCAACTGATGCGCTGACTTATGCGACTGTCGCGCTCGGACTTGTCGTTGTGGCGTTGATAGCGTGTTGCATTCCCGCGCGGCGCGCAACGAAGATCGATCCACTGGTGGCGTTGCGGTTTGAGTAATATCTCTGCGGCCCTCTGCGTACCTCTGCGTTCTCTGCGATTTAATGGCGCGTTTAACGCAGAGGTCGCAGAGGTACGCAGAGGGCCGCAGAGAATCACACTTTGAGAACCAAGCAGTTGTCGAATCTGGACCGCCCAAAGTTTAACCGGCGTGAATTTTGTGTGCTGGCTGGAGGCGTAGTTGCATCCGTAGCGCTCGAGGCTGGTTGTAGCGGCATGAGCGGATTTCCGAACGATGGCAGACTCAGCGCGCGTCCACGTACGGACGTCAAGACATCCGCGACGGGCCAGATCATGCTAGGTCTCGATAGCGAACGTGACGCTGTACTTCAGATACCGAAGAGCGCAGCCTCGTCGCCGCTTCCGTTGTTAGTCATGTTGCACGGCGCGACGCAAAGCGCTGAAGACATGTTCTGGTATCTCGGTTCGACTCACGAGAGACGGGCGTCGTGGTGCTGGCGCCGAATTCGCGCGGCACGACCTGGGACGCAATCCGCAACACATTTGCTGACGATGTTAACTATCTGAATCGCGCACTCGAACGCACGTTTGAAAAAGTAGCGATCGACCCGGCGCGCATAGCTTTGGGTGGGTTTTCCGACGGCGCCACGTATGCAATTTCGCTCGGGCTGATCAATGGCGATCTCTTCAACAGCGTCGTCGCCTTCTCACCGGGATTTGTCATCGACGGCGAAGTGCATGGAAAACCGCGTTTCTTCATTTCTCACGGGACGCGCGATCATATTCTTCCGATTGATCGTTGCGGCCGTCGCATCGCGGGCGAATTGAAGGCGCGTGGCTTTGAAGTCAACTTCCGCGAGTTCGACGGCGATCACGAAATTCCCGCGGATGTCGCTCGCGAAGGTCTGAAGTTCATTTCGAAAGATCGCTGACGTACATTACTCATCTTGCGTCGCCTCACTTCAATGCGCCACCTGTAATATTTTCACGCAAGCGGTTCATTGTGAACTCAAGCAAATTCACGTAAGCAGCCGCGGCACAAAATCTCCTTAACTGCGAAGCAACGAACTACCGTAAGAGCAAGGCGATATGAGCACAGCGATTGATTATCTACCAGCTAACAACCAGGTAATTTCAAATTCAGCCATAAGTTCTGAGGAGGACGAGGTCCGGCGGGTCGAGTTTGAGTGGGGTGTTGCTTTCGAGCGGCGCGACTTTGCCACCCTCGATCGAATAATGGCGGACGAGTACATCCTCACGGATCCTTTGGGCAATGTACGTGGCAAAGCGGAGAGCCTATGGCCGGGCAGTACCAGTACACAGACGTGCTGGCAAAGCGAAACGGCTCGTGGCAAGCGGTCAGTTCACACATCATGGCACTCGGTACAGGCACCTTACGACTGCGAGTGGGCCTGCTGTTTTGCGGTTTCTTAGGTTAGTTTCACGCAAAGGCGCAAAGGCAGACGCAAAGCCGCTGAGAAATCAGCTTGCTTCTTCTTTGCGCCTTTGCGTCGTCCTTTGCGCCTTTGCGTGAAATCATTCCCAGCTCCTGTTGACAGCCGATAGGACGGAGCATTAGACTCATCGCCGTCCTATCGACTGCATAGAGGAAGGGTATGACCAAACAACAAGGAGACCTGTACAAACAGGGTACGCTCGAACTTCTGATCCTGCGGCTGCTGAGTTCCGGAAACCTGAATGGCTGGGACATCATGCAGCGCATCCAGCTCATTTCCGGCGAAGTGCTCAGCGTCACTCCCGGTGCGCTCTATCCCGCACTCCATCGTCTCGAAGCACGCGGCCTGATCTCCGCCGTCTGGCGTCCCTCCGATAATAATCGCAAGGCCAAGTTTTACGAGTTAACCACTCGCGGCCGTAAACAACTCGACACTCAACGCAAACAGTGGGAACAGTTCTCTGCTGCCGTTGCTCTAATCCTGCGAGATGCATGAGGACTTGAAGTGAACTTAAAAGATCTACTACGTCGCTGGCGCGCGCTCACTCGTAAAGACGAAATGGACCATGAACTCGATGAGGAGATGCGCTTTCATCTCGAACGAGAGATCGACCAGAACATCAGAAACGGCATGAGTCCTGAAGACGCGCGCTATGCGGCGTTGCGATCTTTTGGCGGGGTCGATCAGTCGAAGGAAGAATGTCGCAGCGCTCGCGGCGTTGGTCTAGTCGACAACATCGTGCGCGATGTTTCTTACAGCGGGCGCGTGCTGTTCAAGAGTTACGCCTTCACAATCGTTGTCGTGTTAACACTGGCTCTCGGCATTGGGGCAAACACTGCGATCTTCAGTTTTGCGAACGGCATTCTGCTGCGACCACTTCCGTATCCTGAATCGGATCGTCTCGCGGTGGTGGAGGAGATCGCGCTCAAAGAAGACGGGAACTCGATCGGTGTGTCGTACCCGAATTTTCTCGATTGGCGTGAACAAAACAAGGTTTTCGAAGGCATCGCCTGTCACTTCGGGACCGGCAGGTTTGCGATGACTGCCGGTGGATCACCGAGCGAGATTCGTGGCACGCGCGTTACGCATGGTCTGTTTGAAGTGCTCCGTGTTTCGCCGATTCTGGGCCGCACTTTTACTGTTGAGGAAGACCGGCCTGAGGAAGATGCGGTCATTATTCTTGGCTACAACCTGTGGCAAAGAAGTTTTGGCGGCAATCCGAATGTCATCGGACAGAAGATCACCGTCAGCAGTCGCCCGCGCACGATCATCGGCGTGATGCCGCGCGGTTTTAGATTTCCGGAAGTCTCCGAACTTTGGGTCCCGCTTGCTGTCACTTCGAAGATCTATACGCGCAACGATCATGGCCTCGAGGCGATTGCGCGCTTGAAGGATGGCGTCACTATCGAGCAGGCGCAAGCGGAGATGACCAATGTCGCCGCGCGTATTCAAGAACAAAACCCGGTGACGAATGAAGGACTTGCCCTGAAGGTAACGAGTCTGCGCGAGAATTTGTCCGGCAGTTATCACGACGCGCTGTTGATTCTGCTGGGCGTGGTTGGCTGCGTGTTGTTGGTGGCGTGTGTGAATGTCGCGAATCTCATGCTCGCGCGCGCGACCGCAAGGCAGAAGGAGTTTGCGTTGCGCGCCGCGTTAGGTGCGGGTCGTTGGCGAATTATGCGCCAACTGCTCATCGAGAGTTTGTTGTTGTCAATTGCCGGCGGCGTGCTCGGGTTTGTTCTTTCCATCTGGGCTTTGCGTTTGTTGTTGACCGCCATTCCCGGAGACTTGCCTTTCTGGATGAATTTCAACCTTGATTGGCGTGTGCTCGGCTTCACGCTCGCGATAACTTTGTTGACTGGTCTGATCTTTGGCGCTGTGCCGGCCCTACAGACTTCACGCGTCGATCTCAACGACACACTGAAAGAAGGAGGTCGAGGCAATTCCGGCGTTCGTAGCCGCGCGCGCAGTTTGCTGGTCGTGAGTGAGATCGCAATGTCGCTCGTGCTGCTCGTCGGCGCCGGTTTGATGATCCAAAGTTTTCTGCGTTTGCGAAGCGTGAATATCGGACTTGATACAAAGAACGTCCTGACTGCGACTACGAACCTGCCGCGTGCCAAATACACCCAGGACGATCAGCGGACTTCTTTTTACAAGCAGTTGATGGAACGCGTGCGGAGTCTTCCCGGTGTTGAAGCGGCGAGCGCAACGGGCACCCTCCCGCTGGGTGGAAATAATTGGGGACGGGGGTTGACGGTCGAAGGTTATCCGGTGCTCTCCGTCGGACAGGTGCCTACGGTTCAACACACAGTCGTTACGCCCGGTTACTTTCGTACGATGGGCATAACGCTGCTGGCCGGCCGCGATTTCAACGACGCGGACACGAAAGACTCGCAGAACATCACGATTATTGACGAACGACTGGCGCGGCAGTATTGGCCCAACGAGAGTCCACTCGGGAAGCGCGTTCGTTTTGGACCACCCGAAGACAACGAGCCATGGCACACGATCGTCGGTGTCGTGAGCGCTGTCAGGCACCAGCGCGTGCAGGAAGAAACGAGACCGAGCGTCTATTTGCCGCACCAGAAAATTCCCGTTGGTGGCATGACGCTCGTTGCGCGCACGTCTGTTAATCCACATGATTTCATGGGCGCCGTGCGGCGCGAAGTGGCCCAACTCGATTCGGATTTGCCGGTCAGCGAGGTCGCTACGATGGAGGAAGTTGTGGCTGAAGCGATCTGGCAACCGCGTCTGTACGCGATGTTATTTGCGGTCTTTGCGGGTGGGGCGTTGCTTTTGGCGCTGATCGGAATTTACGGCGTGATGGCTTTTCTGGTTCAGACGCGGACGCACGAGATCGGTGTACGCATGGCATTGGGTGCGACCGCGCGCGACGTGTTCAAGCTGATAGTTGGACGCGGAATGAAGTTGACGGTAGTTGGTGTGATTATTGGCGTCGGTGGTGCTATAGCGTTGACGCGTCTGATGCACAGCCTGTTGTTCAATACGAGCGCCACGGATCCGTTCACGTTTATTTTGATTTCGTTGCTCTTGTCGCTGGCGGCTTTCTTTGCGTGTTATATCCCGGCGCGACGCGCGGCGAAGGTCGATCCCCTCGTGGCGCTACGCTACGAGTAGCTCAGCAGGTACAGCAGTACAACAAACTCAACGAGCAGCAAAAACCACCCTCCGGCCCTGATAATGCCTGGGGGCGTTGGTTTCTTGACACCTGGCATGAACAAATTCCCGGTATACTCTCCCACCTCCGGAAACCAGATACAGGCGAGTGGCAGCAGCAGCGCCGCGCACGCGATGAGAATGATAATGATTACCTGGCCAAAGTTCTTAGGCTGGCTGCCTAACACAACCAGCGCTATATAACCGAGCGCCACCACTGCTGACACGCTGCGATGGGTGAACATGCGAATGAATTTGAATACGCCGAAGGCGTTGGCTAATTGCAGCCTAAGGTTGGAGCGGAGCGACAACCTTAGGATCAAATCATAAAAAAACCGACTAACCCTGAATGGGTTAGGCGTGTGCGCGAATAACCCTTACAGGGTTTCACGCTTTCTTAAAATATCGTCCCAGGGTTGTCGCTTTCGCTCCAATCCTGGGCTGGAATTAGCGAACGCCTTCGGCGTTACTCTGTCCTCTATTCTTCCACAGATCACCGGACGTGTATAATCACCTTATATGGAACTTAAAGACCCTTTCGCCACGTCGGGACTTCCTCCCCTCCAAAATCAAAACTCGGGGCCGGCGAAACCGATCGAGCCGAAGTTTTTGATCCTCGTCGTCGACGACTCAGCCGACAACGTGGCGATGATCAGTCTCGCTTTACAGACACAGGGTTACAGGGTCGTGACTGCAAACAACGGTGAAGACGCGGTCACCGTCGCCGCACATACGATGCCCAACCTGATTTTGATGGATATCAACTTGCCCACGCTCGATGGCTTAGGCGCGACACGCAGGATTCTTGATAACGAGGCCCTGCGCGAGGTACCCATCATCGCGATTACCGCCTTTGGCACGGAGGGTTTTCAACGCGCCGCTTACGATGCAGGCGTGTCGGGTTATCTGACCAAACCGATCGATCTCGACCGCATGCACCAACTCATCGCACGGCTACTCTCGCCAACAAACTCCGGCCACTTACCGCCCAACCCTACTTCTTGAGCTCCACTAACTCGAGCCGGATCGTTGTGTCGCCGATGTTCTCGGCCCAGTGTGTCACTGGTTCGCGGTAGATGACGTCGCCTGTCTTGAACTCGCCGTCAGTCACGGTTCCATCCTGCGCGTGGTTGCGAAACTTGCCCCCCGCGATGACATAGATCACGTACGCCGGATGCGAGTGAGTCTGCTCCTTGTCCCCGGGTTTGAGCGTCGCCTCGAGCACGCGCACGCGTGCGTTTTCCAGTTTCAGAGCAATCGTTTTCGCATTTACGATGAGCGGGTCCTGTACACGTGTTACACTCGCATCGCCACGCACCAGTCCGGTTACGAGCAGAACAAACATCAGGATGTAAACTCGTTTCATATCAGACTCCTTCACAGATGCTAACTACACGTAGAGACTTCCTTACGCTTGCCACAGGATTTATGGTTTCACAAACCCTCTTGAATCGCAGCGCCTTCAGTCAGCAGAACAAATCGACGCGCATCGTGCTGCTCGGCACGAAAGGTGGACCACGTGTCGGTGAAGCCGGCCGCAGCAACCCCGCGACGCTGCTCGTGATCAACGACGTTCCCTACCTGATTGACTGCGGCTACGGCGTGACGAAACAGTTGATAACTGCCGGTATTGCACTCGACCGGCTACGCTACATATTTATCACGCATCATCACTCCGATCACAATCTCGAGTTTGGACCATTGATCTATAACACATGGATCACAGGCTTGCCCGCGCAGATCGACGCGTATGGCCCCCCGGGACTGGCGAAGATGGCCCAGCAGTTTTTCGACTATCAGAAGTTTGATATCGACGTGCGTGTTGTCGATGAAGGTCGTAGCGATCCGCGCAAGCTGGTCACGACACACGAGATTAGTAAACCCGGTGTCGTGCTAACGAATACGGACGTGAAAGTCAGCATGTGCGTCGTGCGTCACCCGCCGATCAGGGACGCGTATGCTTATCGTTTCGACGCCAGGGATCGTTCGGTGGTGATTTCCGGCGACACGGCTTACGCGCCCCAGCTCGCCGAGTTTGCGAAAGGCGCGGATGTGCTCGTGCATGAAGTAATGTACCTGCCCGGCATCGAAGCGTTGCTAAAGCGCTTGCCGAATGCGAAGCGTCTGCGTGAACACTTGATGGCGGCACATACGCTGCCTGAAGACGTCGGCAGGATCGCCGCGCAAGCAGGAGTCAAGACACTGGTGCTGACGCACTTCGTTCCCGGTGACGATGCATCTATCACTGACGAACAGTGGGCTGCGGACGTCCGCAAACACTTTAAAGGACAGGTTATAGTTGGAAAAGACTTATTGGAAATATAAAGTGTTTGCCAATTCTAGAAGTCAACCACAATTGTGCCGTTGAAGCCACCTGTGTCGAGGTTGAACCATACTTTCTTTTCGACTTTATTGCCTGCGATTTTGACCTCCACCTCGAGTTGGTAGATCCCTGGCCGTAGTTGCTTTTGATTTGACACGCCTCCGTATTCGCGATGGAACTGAAACGTTCCACAGGCAGTGCCTGGTGTTGCTGTGACTGTCTGTAGAGGTACGTTGTGGACTTCGTCCACTTCCCGGCTGAAACCAAACCAGCCTCCCCAATATTGCTTAAGCTCGATCTCATGAACCTGGGGCACAGGCACACCTCCCTGGGTCACGAGCACTCGCGCTCCAGTTCGCACACCTTCGCCGCACAACTCTCGAGTTTGAGTACTTGTCGTACCGGTTACCGGGTCATTGATAAAAGTCACCGTGATATTGCCGGTGCGTTCTCTTGCGAAAGCATTAGGCGCGAAATCTACATTCAGATCGCCTGAGCCGACTGCATGGCCCGGCTGCAAAATGACCGGGAAAGCCGGGAGTCCCGACAATGAGAAGTCAGCAGCATTAGCACCGCCGACGGCCACATTGGTAATCGTCAGATTACAAGCACCGGTATTCGATATCACAAATGGACGCGGCGATTTACATGATCCCAAATTGTGAATAACGGTCGGTGAAAGTAGTACATTCGGCGACAGACCAAGCGATCCTGTCTCGCCTCGCGCCGTTGCTGTCACAGCCAGCGACGGCGTTGTCGGATCATCGCTCGCAATCGTTAGGTTAGCTGTTTGTGGACCAGGTGCAGCCGGGGCAAAGCTAACTTCAAACGGGAAACAGGAACCTGGTGCGATAACGATCGGAAAGCCACCTGATGGAGTCGTAACTGCGAACTGGGCATTCGATGAAGTGATGCCACTTATGGACAGACTACCACCACCAGTATTACAGACGCTGAGCGTGCTGCGACTCGCAGGTCCGGCACAAACATTTCCAAAGACAACGTTAGCCGGTACCTGAATCTTCCCCGCAAGTGCGGCAGTGACACGATCAAGGTAGGCATCGAAGTTGCCGGTGCCGTTCGGGTTGTTTCCTGTGCTGTTTGACGTATCTGCCCAGACCGGGAGCACCACTCCCATGAAGTAGTCGAGGCCGGCGTAATCACCAAACTCGATGCCGGCACTGTTGCTGGTCGATGTGCCATCGCTAATCAGCACGTTGGGAATGAAAGTCGGTGTTGCACCTGCCGGCGAAGCCGTGGTGCAGAAGATCTGTACACCTCTATTTGTAGGTGAGTTCCGAGCATCATGCCAGCAGATCGAGATGCTGCCTGAGTTGTCGTCAACTGCCAGCTTCGGCAGGAACTGGCTGCGGATCGGCACTGGAGGATCGTCGTTGACGCGCATTGGCGCACTCCAAGTCGCACCATTGTTGTCTGAGAACCTCAACATGATGTCAGTGTCGTTGTTTTCGTTAATTGTCTCCTCGGTGTAGACGAGATAGAGACGTCCGAAGTGCGGGCTCGTGGGGCTATTGTCAAAAGCTAACCCGGTTTCCGGATCCACAGAGCGAGCATTTTGCGGCGGTATGAAATCGAAGCCTCCGACGTTGGTAGTAGTGGCCGTCACAGCAGCTCCGAAATTGCCTGAGCCAAGTCCGTCGGTGTCAGTGTTGACGACGATTGTTGCCGGTCCCTGACCACCTACAGGGCTCTGGCAACCCTGGACCACAGCACCTGACGGCGCAATGGCGATGTCACCGAAACTACAGTTTGCTGTACCCGGAATTGTTTGCAGCGGGCGGAAGGCGCCAATCACGCCCAAGCCAGTGACTGCTGCTCCACGAGCAACCATCTGACCACTTTGATTCCAGACCACCCAGACTGCCACGGGAGCTCCTGCGGCCGACGTATTGGCTGCTACAACGGTCGGTTGGTCCACGCTGCCTGCAAATGAGGCGAGGTTCGTAAAGGTTGCGCCACCGTCCGTGCTGAGAATGGTCACAATATTTCCGATGCCGCTGTCGATGTAAGTGAGATAGAGGTTGCCGAACGTGTCCCAGGCTGACGTGGGATCGCAGCACGCAGCTGGTCCTTGTCCGGCGTCGCCATCCGCGATCGTCTTGTCTGCCGGGTCAGGAAAGATCCACGTTGCTCCACCGTCGGTGCTGCGTGTGGCAAAGAGTCCGGGGCCACCAGTGTTACAAAAGGCGAAGACCTGGTTCTTATTTACTGGGTTTATGCTGACAGCGCATTCGTTGTCGTCTCCGGTCTTTTGGGCTGAGTTGATGTCCGTGTTGCCTGATATCTGGGCGCAAATCGTGGAGTTCCCAAGGAGAAACAGCGCGAAGAGGAGCGCGGCTTGCAAACAAAACGAAGGGTGGGTTCGGTTGCGCATGATTTGTTTCCTTTACTTGTAGCTGCGTTGGGCCCAAACACCGCGTCGGGCTTTTTTTGCATCGTTCTCGGCGGCTGAAAGCTCACCGTATTTGTAGTCGTAACCCTTTTGACGGCGGGCGAAGCCAGTCTTTAGCAACTCCACGCCTACTTCCTTGATTCCAATGTCTGGATCGTCGGTGAAGACACGACACACCATCTCGCCGTTGGGAGTGCGGTGATCGAAGCGAAGCCGGACTTTCTTGTTGAGTACCAGGCTGGTTACGAACTGCTTTGCCCTTCTCGCAAGCGCCCCGTCCCTTGGCACATCAATGCCGATGATGCGGACCTGGTACTTTCCTTCACCGTAATCAAGCGTGAAGAGATCAGCACTCCTTACTTCCGTCACTGTCCCGTAGATCGAGTCACCACCGAGCGCCGGGAAAGGGACTATTAAGAGGATGAAGAGTCCCAGGAGCCATCCGCTATATCTTTTAATGGACCATTGAGTTGCAGTCATGCTTCCTCCTTGTGGATCTCGCGGGCGCGCAGAGATAGTTTTCGAAATTGTCAGAATGCTCCCGCGCTTCAAAAAGCTGGTCTACGATGCGTGTCTAATTTGTATGGCAGGAAATATCAAAGTGTTTCACTTTGGTGAGGTCCGGCTGCCGATCTCTCCTCGGCAGGCCGGGTATCATCGCGAGCTGTGGATGCGGTTAAGACGTGGGTTTCTTGCTGTAGCGCTTGAGAATGAGCTTCACGTAGTTGCGCGTTTCATTGTAAGGCGGAACGTTGTTGCCGTACTTCATGACCGCGCCCTCGCCGGCGTTATATCCCGCCAGCGCCAGATCCACGCGGCCGTTGAACATCTTCAGCAGATCTTTCAGATAGCGCGTGCCACCCATAATGCTCTGCGCCGCGTCGTAAGGATTCGTAACTCCATAACGAGCAGCGGTGCCCGGCATGAGCTGCATCAAGCCCTGAGCTCCCTTCGGACTGATCGCGCCCAGCGTAAACCCTGACTCCTGCGACATCGTGCAATAGATCAGAAAAGGATCGACGCCGTACTGCTGGCCGTAGTGACGGATGAGATTGTCGATTCGGGCATTTCCAGTTGACCAGATAGCGGCAGACGAAGCCGCGCTGTCCGATAAAATCGAGAGCTCCGGCACCGGCTGATTTGCGGCCGCGATCTCTTTGGTCACCTGCTCAACTTTTGCGCGTGCGTCAGCAAGTGCTTGCTCACTCTTCTCGAAATCTACGCGCGAGATGAGCCCGTCGTTAAAAAGCGATTTTGACTGTTCCTGCTGTTTCTCCAGCCGCTCGACTTCCTTCTGATAGATGGAAGAGAGGTCGTTCAGACTGGACTTGAGCTCAACCTTGACGTCCCTGGCGGGGGCAGCCGGGGCTGACTCCTGAGCATGTACGGGCGCGGCCGAAAGTAACCCGATCACTACAAAGCCGGGCAAAAGCACGGCCCTGGAAAAACGCGCAAAAATATCTCTTAAAACCAAACGTTAATCCTCCAATGAATTAGACACCTGAGATAGGCGGCCGGTTACGATGTCCGTGAACGAATTGAAGTTGCCGAATGTTCGGGTATTATCTCGGCGACCTCTGCGTATCTCTGCGATCTCTGCGTTTTACGGCGCTTTTCAACGCAGAGAACACAGAGACACGCAGAGGATCGCAGAGGAGGAATCACAATGTTTATCAAATCACGGTCACTTTCGCTCCTTATTGCCCTCGCTGTTATTTCGACCGCCGCGTTCGCGGTCAAAGCACAGACGAAAACCCCACTAACTCACGAGGCAATGTGGGCGCTGAAACGCGTCGGCGCGCCCGTGCCCAGCCCGGATGGAAAGTGGGTTGTGTTTTCCGTTGTTGAACCGACCTACGACGAGAAAGATCAGATCTCCGACCTCTGGATCGTTCCGGCGGACGGCAACGCGCAACCGCGCCGGTTGACTTACAGCAAAGGCGGCGAAGGTGGTGTGGCGTGGAGTCCGGATAGCCGCCAGATCGCGTTTTCAGCGAGACGCGAAGGCGATGAAGTGAGCCAGATTTACGTGCTGGATGTTGCCGGTGGCGGCGAAGCAGTGCGAGTCACTTCCCTTTCCACGGGCGCGCGCGCGGCGCAGTGGAGCCCTGACGGCAAGACGCTGCTGTTCACGAGTACGGTCTATCCAGGCGCCGCCGATGACGAAGCAAACAAGAAAATCGCGTCCGAACGCAAAGCGCAAAAGTATCGCGCACGTGTTTACGAGAAGTTTCCGATTCGCAACTGGGACAAGTGGATTGAAGACACGCAGGCGCACCTGTTCGTTCAGGTAGCTCAACCCGGCGCGAAAGCAAAGGATCTGCTCGCCGGAACAAAACTCGCTTCTGAACGCGGCTTTGCCGGACGCGTCAGCGACTCAGGCGACGAACTCGATGCAGTCTGGACGCCTGAAGGCGACGCCATCATCTTTGTCGCATCGACCAACAGAGATGCCGCCGCATACGCCGAAACAAACACTTCGCTCTTCAAGATCTCCGCTAACGGCAGCGAACCAACGCGTCTTACAACCACTGTAGACAGCTTCAGCCGCCCCACATTCCGTCCGGACGGAAAAGCTCTTTACGCCGGCGTTGAGGTCAAGAATGACAACAAAACCTATCATCTCGATCGACTGGCGAAGTTCTCCTGGCCCAATATCGGCCAACCGGCAATCCTCACTGCAAAGTGGGATCGCTCAGTCGGCAGTTTCGCGTTCACACCGAACAGCAAGTCGATCTATCTGACCGCTGAAGAAGCAGGCAACGAGAAGCTCTTCACAATGCCTGCCGACGGTGGCGAAGTAAACCTCGCTATGGACATGACACGCGGCGTTTACACAAACCTGCGTATCCCGGCTAAAACGTCATCAACAATTCTGATCGCGAACTGGGAAAGCGCGATCAATCCGCCCGAAGTGTTTCGACTCGACCCCGGAAGTAAAACTCAGCAGCCGCTCACCACTTTCAACGCCGAGCAAGTGGCGAAGATCGACTGGCTACCGCTGCGTCACTTCTGGTTCACGAGCAAAGCAGGCAAACGCATTCACAACATGATCGCGTTGCCGCCAAACTTCGATGAGCACAAGAAGTACCCGCTGTTTGTCGTAATTCATGGTGGACCAAACAGCATGTGGCGCGACAACTGGGGATTGCGCTGGAACTATTTCATGCTCTCGCGTCCGGGCTACGTGGTGTTGTTGACAAACTACACCGGCTCGACCGGATTTGGTGAGGCTTTTTCGCAGAGCATTCAAGGCGATCCTTTTAAAGGACCAGGCAACGAGATCAACGAAGCTGCCGATGAAGCGATTCGACTTTATTCATTTGTCGACGGTTCGCGCCAGGCGGCGGCAGGCGCCAGTTACGGCGGCCATCTCGCAAACTGGCTGCAAGCAACGACAACACGTTACAAGGCGCTGATCAGTCATGCGGGGTTGATCAATCTCGAGTCGCAGTGGGGTACGAGCGATACGATCTACTCGCGTGAAGTTAATAACGGCGGTCCGGTGTGGGAACAAGGTCCGATCTGGCGCGAACAAAATCCTATTCGTTACGCAAAAAACTTTCGCACACCAATTCTGTTATCAGTAGGCGAGAATGATTTTCGTGTGCCTTTGAATCAAACCCTGGAAAACTGGAGTGTCCTGCAACGCCTGCGCATTCCGAGCCGCCTGATCGTCTGGCCGGATGAGAACCACTGGATCCTCAAAGGTGAGAACAGTCGTTACTGGTACCGGGAAGTTTATGCGTGGCTGAAGAAATACCTGGACCCGGTAAGTACACAAGAGGCACAAACTGCACAATGAGCGGTTCACTCTTTGTGCCTTTTGTGCCTCTTTGTGGCTAAAAACGGTGGCTAATTTCCGTTCTGGTGTGGCACCTGGAAGTTACCACCTGACAACTGGATCGGATTGAACGTCAGATCGATAAGGATGTTCCCAAAGGCATCTGTGACCCGCAGTCCGAACTGATCGTTGAATCCTGGCTCGCCGTTGTCAATAATTCGACTAATGAAGTTGTAATTGCCAAGTCCATTAATCGTGGCCTTGCCGGTCGCTACAGCTTCACCACCGACAATTGACAGACTGCCGAGCAAAGCGCTCTTGACCTCAACGTCACCGGCCGGCCGGTGTTCAATATACATCAGTGACCCTTGAGCGTTGCCGTTCTTCTGGTACTTGATATTGAACGCGATGCTGGCGCTGATGCCGTTGTGAATCAGTTGACCGCCGCCGGTCACGAATCCAAGTGAAGGATCGTAAACTGCAAACACGGTGCCGCCTGAGCCCTGGTAGAAGTTTCCGTTGATTGTCACGTTCACGTCGTAGACGTTCACCGGAACATTATTCAGAGTCACGCAGGCCGTACGCGTTGCTCCAACACCACCGCCACTGAAAACCGCGGCGCCAGAAGGAACAGCGGATCCGCTTCCGACCGGAACAACAGTGACCGTCACGCTCGTGATCTTCGTTGTATCTCCGGGACTGCCATCACCCATCTCATCCAGAGCGAAGCAGAGCGGGATTGGACCAGCAGTGCCTCCCGGTGAATTCACCTGAACTGCTGACGGATTGAGTCCGGACGGAGTGACGTCGGCATCTTCTTGCGACACCGTCAGCGTCCCCGTATTGCTACTGTTAAGGAAGGCACTGTTAGTGCTCGTGAACGCTGCTGTAATAGTGTGCGGGCCGGCGCCAACATCGACCGTGTAGCTTGTTGTTGCTACACCGCTCGAGTTGACTCCAACCGCTGCTCCGACAGGATTACCATCAACCGAAAACTGCACGTTTCCGGAAATCGTCTGATCGAGGAATGTCGATGGACTGACGGTCGCCTTCAACGTAGTCGAGTCACTATAGACACCCGCAGCAGCATCAACCGTGACGGTAGTAGCCGTCGGGTCTTGCGCCGACAGAACCTGATCGTGAAGACCGAAGGCGTTGTGATGATGGAACAGCAGCAAACCTTGCGAAGCGTTTGCCAGGAAGTTTGCCTTGTTGTAGTTGACCGGGATGCCACCGCCATTGAGATCGGCATAAGTCGGCACGCCGGTAACTCCACCGGTCACATCAAAGCCCGGATTTGCAGCGTCGTAAGTGCGAGTGGTGAGAGTCTCGATTACCCCACCAAAGCCACGACTCTGCGTCAGGATGCGATAATTGAACTTCGCATTCGCAGTCGTCAAACCGATCGCCGCAGCATTGACCGGAATGATCATCATGTTCGTGTTGTAAACCACCGTATCGAGATTCGGATTTATATTGTTGAGGAAACTGTCCAACGTAAATGCGCCGTTAAAAGGCGCGGCACGGCGCGCGGAAACAAAGACGTCAAACAGGTTTCCGTTCGCATCCGCGGTGGCAGTGTTGATGATTTGAAAATCGTCAGTGCCGTTCCGGTCACGATCGATGAAGATATTGAACGTGACGTCGGTCGGAGTGTTCCATGGTCCGTGCGTAGCGATCGCGAAGTAAATCTTCGTAGCCGCGGTGACGGAGTTTGTGGCTTTGAAGTCACTCGTCACGCCAACAACCTTCAAGTCGGCGTTGCTTGCCTGGCTCGGAAGCGCCGGGATGGCAGGGCTGGTTGCCTGCAACTCGAAAGCGCTAACGAGTGAGATCTCATCGACGGGGAAAGCGGCGCCAGTGTTGACGTGCTGTCCGGTCAAGCCGACGTTAGTCGATCCTGTCGGGCCGGTGAACAACACGTAGTTATGCGTAGTTGACATGTTAGAGGCCGGGCGCGGTGACGCAAAAACGGGCAGGCGTAAGCTCGTGCCGCTCGCGGGCGTCAACGTGATGTAGCCCGATTCCTCACTCATGTAATAACGGAGATTAGCCCCCTGGGTAGCCGTCATCGTCGCATCACGCGGATGCTTCATCGCCGCTGCGTTTGCGTTCAACTGAATACGGAACGTCGTTGACCCACCAGCCGGAACAGTCACGGTTGGACCATCCGGGAACGAATAGTCGACGCCAGGTACGTCGGTTAGAACTGCATAACCGAGATTGTACGTCGCATCAACGCTGCCCTTATTTTCCACTCGGACCGTTCTAGTCTCAGTGTCAGTGCCAACGACTTCGGGATTGCCAAAGGAAACACCCACGCCACCCGTGTCGTCGTCAGCGAATGCGATGACCTCAGTTTCACTTGCGTCCTTGAGATCTGCACGACCGGCGCCGATGCGAGCCACACCAAACTTGGTACCCGTACCGTCAGTGCCGGTAAACAGATCGTGGTTGGCTGTGTTCATGACTAACGCCTTCAACTCGGCCACAGACCAGTCCGGGTGCAACTGGCGCAGCAGCGCCATTGAACCAGCAATGTGTGGCGTGGCCATTGAAGTGCCGCTGATCGTCGCCGGCTGATTGCCCGTGCCCATGCCGGTGGAGATGATATTGGTGCCGGGCGCGGAGATATCGGGCTTAGCACCCGAATCAATGCGACGTGATCCGCGTGACGTGCTGGCGCTGACGTTGTCAGCGAGCGTAGTGAATCTGAGAGTTGCGTTTACGCCTCCAGCGAGCTGCGCCTTAATCGCATTTCCGTCGGCTTGCGTGATCGAGAGCGACATGATCGTGACCGTCGGATCGATGCCGCCCATTGAGATCGTGCCGGCGACGTTGTTGGCGACGATTACACCAGTAGCTCCGGCGTCCTGCGCATTCTTCACCTTAACAGTGAAACCACAACCGCCGCCGCGATCGATGAGCGCGAGCTGTCCGGTAAAAAATCCCGCCGGAAACGTTTGGCACGCGTCCGTTGTTGTACCGACTGTGCCAACGGGTGAACCGGGGAACAGGGCCGTAGAACCATCGTTCGCGAGCTTGACGCTACCCGTGACGTTCGTTGACGTCGCGATCACCGGGTTGAAGGCTGCGGGCAACGCGGCCTTATTTCCGGCAATTGCTCCCGGCGAATTCACCTGCAAGACAGCGTTTTGTATACCGTTGTCAACAATGTTGCCGACGGCAATAGTGCGGGTCGAAGTTGCTGGACTGCTGACGATGTAGTGTGTATCGCCTGCATTGCCTGCCGCAGCGACAACGATCACGCCTGCCAGCGCTGCGTTGCTGCTGGCCGCTGCGCTTGCATCGGTCGCGGTGCCGAAGTTTGAACCAAGTGACATGTTGATCACGTCCAGGTGATCTGAAGGAACGCCGTCACCGTTTGGATCGACAGCGAAGTTGATCGCCTGCGTAGTCAGATTGGTGCCGCCAGTGCAACCAAATATTTTCAGAGCGTAAATATCAGCACGCGGGGCGGCACCTGGGCCGATGAGGAATGACGAAAACGGTGCCGTGTTATCGTATGGACCAAGGAAGGTCGTTCCGTCGGCGTTGACGCCGAAGCCCCCCGCGGTACCGGCGACGTGTGAACCGTGTCCATTGCAGTCGAGCGGATCCGGATCCGGCACGGGCGTGTTGGCGCCGGTATAAGCATCGCCGGCGAAGTCTCTGCCGCCGACAACTTTTGCGGTTGGAAAAGTGCCGGGCTCGATGATTGCTCGATTGTTGCCGTTGTAAGCCGCGACAGTGCCAGGTCCACCGAAGTTTGCGTGCGTGTAGTCAACGCCTGTATCGATGATCGCGATCTTGATTCCCTGGCCCGAGTTGCCGCCAGTCGCCACCCATGCATTGACGGCTTTAATAAAAGGAACGCTGGTCGAATTGTCAATGGTATGGATTGGAAGCCGGTGAACGGCTTTGACGTCGGCGTTCGCTCTGAGTTCAGGCACGATACTGGCATCGATTTTCGCGGCGATGCCGTTGTAGGCTGTCTGCACACTATAAAGGACACGAGCGTTTCGGCCATGGATCCCAAGTTGCGCGAGCACACGTTGCTGCGCGCCGCGGATTTTTGCCATTTGCGCGCGTGCAGCTCCCTGCGCGGCGGCACGTTGTTGCGGGTCAGCGGCACGATCACTCTGATTGCCGAGTTCGCGCGCGTAGACTCGCGCGGTGGCTTCGTCCATCAGTTCGATCATTACGTCCACTTCGCCCGTCTCTGGAAGTTGTTCCAGATCGCCGACGGGATTGTCGTTCGCATATTGCGATCGATCGAAGCCATCGCTTTGAGCGTGAGTGACGTTGTCAGTTCTAGTAACCAGGAATACGAATAGGCCGAGGGCCAGAAATAGTGAGAGTACTTGCAGTGGGATTTGTTTAGACATCTTTCTTACACCTTTCAGTTTCGTGAGTTACGGGACAAGGACGTTGTTGCCGCGGATCTCGTGAGTGGGAGCAGGAACATCACGAGACCGTTAAAGGAAGCGATACCGGCAAGGATGGACTTACAACTGCCGGGAGTTGTCTAGATATTTACGACGAAAGTAAACCGAGGAACGAAAATAATCAGTATTAAAAAGATAAGTCGCGCACTATACCCGAGCCACCACCCTCCGCACAAGTGGAAAGCATGGGTTATCTCTGCGTATCTCTGCGTATCTCTGCGTACCTCTGCGTGCTCTGCGGTAAGAAAGTTTTTAAACGCAGGGATACGCAGATATACGCACAGATTACAACCACTATTTGTGCGACCTCTGTTCCCTTTCGCGGTCGGGAATTGGTCTTACCGCACTATAAAGATAAATTTGATTGGTCATAAATTGTCTTGACACTGAACAATCTACTGAGGCAAAATACGCGGCCTGCAAACGCAAATGAGCGACGACGTCGACACCTCCGTCCGTCGCTAGAACACAACAAGCGAGTGAGTTCCGGTGGCTTCCAAAGCAAATCTCCCTGGCTTCAACGGTCTTGAGGTCAGGCTATGCCATGCTTCACTAGCGCTAACTGTTGGTCATACCAATCGATCTAAACCGAGCCGGCGAGCGTGATTTTCAGCCGTCGCAACGATGGAGAACAAATTATGATTACAGCGCACCCGAACGGACGAGTTTTTTGGGCCGGTTTACTGCTGATTCTCGCTGCTTTTACCGCCACCGCCCAGGAGTTTAGAGGCTCACTCGCCGGCAAGATCGTCGATCCAAACGGCGCCGTCGTTCCCGGCAGCAAAGTCGAAATCAAGAACGTCGAAACCGGCATCGTCTCAAACACTACGACCGGGGAAGACGGAACTTACAGCTTCGCGCTCCTGCCGCCCGGCAAATATCAACTGACAGTCACCAAAGAAAATTTCAACACCGCGGTTCGCGACGGTATTCAGATGCGCGTGGCTGACAGGTTGACGCTCGACGTGCAATTGGAGATTGGTGTGACCGCGATGGTCACTACCGTTGCTTCGGGACTCACACTCGATACCGGCACCGTGAACACAGGAACGGTCGTGACCGGTAAACAGATCAGCGAGCTGCCACTCACCGAAGGATCGGCATATCAACTCGCGACACTCGCTCCCGGTATCGCATACACCGGTAACCCACTCTTCACCGGTCCGACGTCGAACGGCAATCTCGCTGCGTTTCGTTCCAACGGCGCCACCGGTGCTAATCAGATTACACTCGACGGCTCGCCGAACTACGCGTTCGACGGCGGCGTGGGTTTCTCTCCTCCGTCCGACGCAGTGCAGGAATTTAAAGTCCAAACAAATACATTCGACGCGCAGCAAGGTTATTCCGCCGGCGCGACAGTGAACGTCGCCGTCAAAAGCGGAACAAACGACCTGCACGGCTCGGGCTGGTACTTCAATCGCGATCGAAGTCGCACTGCCAACAACTTTTTCGGCAACGCGGCCAATCAATCACGGCCCATCAGGACCTATCATCGCTTCGGCGGTGTCTTTAGTGGTCCGGTCTCGCTGCCGAAGATTTACAATGGACGCGATCGCACGTTCTTCTTACTCTCCTATGAACGTCTAAAGGACAACGTAGCGGAACCACAGGTCTTCACGGTGCCGACCGAAGCAATGCGGCGCGGCGATTTCTCAGCGCTGATCGTCAATCGCACCAACATCGCAAATACCGCGAACACGGTGATCTTCAATCCGTTTTCCGGTACGCAAAGCGGCAGCAACGTCGTCCGCAGCTCGTTTAACTGCCCGGCGTCGGGTGCGTTGCCGGCCAATTCGCAGTGCAACATCATTCCGTCGAACCTGATCAATCCAGTTGCTGCAAACCTGATCAAATATTATCCACTGCCAAATATTCCCGGAGTCGGCAATGGCACACAGAACAACTTCTTCTCGAATCAACTGCGCCATCAGAATTATCGTGCGTGGTTGACGCGCATCGATCATCGCATCAGCGACAACCAGTCGATCTTCGCCAAGTACTATCACAGCTTCAACCCCGAAGATCGGCAGGATTGGGCCGGCGTCGTCAACGACTTCCCGATCACTCGCGGATTTGAATATCGCACCAACGATGGCGGCAACGTCGACTACACCAACACGATCAGCTCAAACTTCGTCTTCGATATTCGCGTCAGCTTGAACCGCTTCGTGCAGGAACGCAGGCCGGCCGAACTCTTCGATCCGGCGACGCTTGGTTTCGCACCCGCTTCACTCGCAGCCATGCGCGGCTATCAATATCTGCCGCGTATCATGATCCGAAACCTCGACGCCACCAGGCCAATCAGATCGACTCTCGGTGCGACGCGCTCAGACTGGAACGAAGGTCGTATTCGACCGTTTTACATGGGCTCAATACAGCCAACCCTGACGCAGGTAGTCGATAACCACACGTTGAAGTACGGTTACGACTTTCGCGTCGTGCGCGAGAACTTCAGCACCGACGCTTACAAGGGCGGCCAGTTTTTCTTTGACGGCACGTTTACGGCGCCGGCATCGAACTCATCGAGCACGCTGCGCAACGCGTTTGGCCGTGACCTTGCAGCGTTCCTGCTCGGTGTTCCGACGACCGGATCCGGCGGCAATGCCAGCCAGATCGACAACTCGATTAACTACTCGGTCCAATCTCTCTATCACGGCATGTTCTTCCAGGATGATTGGCGCGTCACGCGAAACCTGACGCTCAATCTCGGTCTGCGTTATGACATCGAGCAGGGATTGACTGAACGTTTCAACCGCATCCTGCGCGGCTTCGACTTCGGCATGCCCAGTCCGATTGAACCGCAGGTACGCGCTGCTTACACCACCGCGTTCAATGCGAACCCGTCGAACTTTGTCGTGACGCCCGCGGACTTCCACGTGCTCGGTGGCTACACGTTTGCCAACGAAAACAATCGAAACGTTTGGGAAGCAGACCGCAGCAACTTCCAACCACGCGTCGGTCTGTCTTATCAGTTGAACGAAAAGACAGTGGTGCGCGCCGGTTTTGGAATTTTCATGGCGCCTTTCATGATCGAGACGCCGCAACAGATCGGCTTCGCGGGCACTACACCGTTCGTGCCGTCGAACAACAATGGTCTAACGTTTGTCGCAAACCTCACGAATCCGTTCCCGACTGGATTGAGTGCTGTGCAACCTTCGTTTGGATCGAGTCTCGGGTTGTTAACGGGAATCGGCGCGGACGTCGGCGCCGATACGGCTCCGATCATCGGAGTGCTCAGAAAAAATTCGAAGTTTGCGCGGTTCGTTTTTGGTATTCAACGCGAGTTGCCGGGACACATCGTAGTGGAAGCTAACTTCATTCGCGCGACTGGCTACGATCTGCCAGTCAGCAGAACTCTTGACTTCGTGCCGCGACAGTTCCTCGGTACCGATCCGGTGAGCGATACAGCGGCAAATACCTTCCTTTCAGCAACGATTCCCAACCCGTTCCGTAATCTGGTGCCGGGTGGCAGCGCTTTCAATACGGCAACCACAATCACGCGAGGTCAATCGTTGCTCCAGTTTCCGCAGTTCACTAACCTGTGGATTCAGGAATACAACGGGACCAACCGTTACCACTCGTTGCAGGTGCAGATCGACAAGCGTTTCGCCACTGACGTAACGCTCACTGCGACTTACACCTACTCGAACCTGCGCGAGAAGCTGGGGTATCTGAATCCCAGCGATACCGTACTCGAAGATCGTATCTCGCCATTCGATCGGCCCCACCGCTTCACGTTCGCGGGTGTCTATGAATTGCCGGTTGGTCGCGGACGAATGTTTGGTAACAATATGAATCGCGTGCTCGATGCGTTCATTGGGGGCTGGCAGGTAAATGGCACCTATGAATGGCAGAGCGGCGAGCCGTTCCTGCTTACCGGGAACAATCTCTACTTCCCCGGCGACGTTTCGACGATCAAGAGTCACCTCGGTGACGGAGATGGTCAGGGTGGGAAGTTTGGTATCGACCGTTCGGCGATCGATGCGCCGGGACTGGTAACACTCACCGCGTTTAGTCTACGGAATGTTCCGACCACGCTCGGTAGTTTGCGCAATCAGCCGTATTCAGTTGCGAATCTGTCGTTGACGAAGAACTTCCGGATGGGTGAGGGGCGCCGGCTCCAGCTTCGCGCTGAGGCGCTGAATGCGTTCAACCATCCGTACTTCGGAGCGGGCATGGGTCTGAATCCGGGAACGGCGGCGGCGCCAAATGCGTCTTTCGGACTCGTGACGACGCAGCGCAACAACCCGCGCGATATTCAATTCGGGGCCAAGTTTGTCTTTTAGTTATTAGCCACAAAGAGGCACATAAGCACAAAATGCGTTTTATTCCTTCGTTAATTCTTTTGTGCTTTTTGTGCCTTTTTCTGGCTGATGTTCGTGCGGATATTGTTGTTGCCGCGGATGGGTCAGGTAATTTTAAGATGGTTCAACAGGCGTTGGACCATGTTCCCGAGAATAACAATCAATCAGTGGTGATTCGGATCAAGCCGGGCATTTACCAGGAACAGATTCGAATAAGCGCCGGTAAGAGTCACATCACGTTTCGCGGTGAAGATCCACACAAGACCATTCTCACCTTTAAACTGAGCGCGCAACAGGCCGGCAATACGCGACTCGCGTTCAGCACGCTCGTCAATGCGGATGATTTTCACGCCGAGAACGTCACGTTCGAGAATTCCTTTGGCACTGGTTCACAGGCAGTGGCGCTGTTTGTAGATGCGGATCGCGCTTCGTTTAAGAATTGTCGCTTCCTCGGTTGGCAGGACACGTTGTTTGTTAATGGCAGTCGTCACTTTTTCAAAGACTGCTACATCGAGGGTCACGTCGATTTCATCTTTGGCACTGCGTCGGCGGTCTTTGAAAACTGCACGATTCACAGCAAAGGGCCGGGGTACATAACCGCACATTACCGCACGAGTAATGAAGAGAGCACGGGGTTTGTTTTCTATCGTTGTCGCTTGACGGGAATCGGTGATGTTTACCTTGGCAGGCCGTGGCGCCCGTACGCGCGCGTGGTTTTTATTGAGTGTTGGCTGGGAGCGCATATCAAGCCTGAAGGATGGGACAACTGGCGAGATCCGGCGCGAGAAAAAACGGCGTGGTTTGGTGAGTACAAATCAACTGGACCAGGCGCGAATCCAACCGCTCGCGTGGCCTGGTCCAAACAGTTAACGGCTGCCGAGGCTGCGGAGTTTTCGCGTGCTCAATTCTTCAGCCACGCAGCTCGAGGGCTTACGGGGAAAGCGAATCAAGCAGTCGGAACAATCGCATGGGCGGATGCCCAGAACAAGCCCGATGAGTGGTACGCAAGCGCCGAGGCTTTGCGCATTGCCGACAACGTTCTTCTTTTTCAACGTGACTCGGGTGGTTGGCCCAAGAACATCGACATGGGCAAACCACTCAACGAAGACGATCGCGCCGCGGTACAACAGCAGAAGAAAGATATAGATTCGACAATCGATAACGGCGCGACTTACACACAGTTATCGTTTCTCGCGCGCGTCTACACGGCACAACATCAGGAGCGACATCGTGAGTCGTTTTTGAAAGGGTTGGACTATCTATTTAAAGCCCAGTATGCGAATGGCGGGTGGCCGCAGTTTTATCCGAATTTGAGTGGTTACTACAAGCACATCACGTTCAACGACGATGCGATGATTGGGGTGATGAAATTACTGCGCGAGGTCGCGGCGGGCAAATCGAATTATGCGTTTGTTGACGAGGCGCGGCATGTGAATGCAGCCCGCGCGGTTGAAAAAGGGATCGAGTGCATTCTGAAAACTCAGGTGATCGTGAATGGCAAGCGCACCGTCTGGTGTGCGCAGCACGATGAAGTCACACTCGCGCCGGCGCCCGCGCGGAAGTTTGAAGTGATCTCGTTGAGTGGTGGTGAGACTGTTGGTATCGTGCGGTTTTTGATGTCGATCAAGAATCCATCGCCGGCGGTAGTTGAAGCGGTGGAGGCGGCGGTGGCGTGGTTCGAGCAGACGCAGTTGCGAGGTATTAAGTGGATCGACAATGGGTCTGATCGAGTAGTGGTTAAAGATTCGACGGCTGGTCCAATCTGGGCGCGTTTTTATGAAATGGGAACTAACCGGCCGATCTTCGTCGGTCGTGATGGAGTGGTGAAATACGAGGTTGCCCAGATCGAACACGAGCGCCGCACGGGTTACAACTGGTACGTCGATGAGCCCGCGAAACTATTGCAGAAAGACTACTCCGCGTGGCGCAGGAAGATTGGACATTGAAAGCAGTTTCACGCAAAGACGCAAAGGTTACGCAAAGACACAAAGCGCTGCCGAGTATCTAAGAGTTTTCTTTGCGCCTTTGCGTAACCTTTGCGCCTTTGCGTGAAATATTTTTCGACAATGACAACCCGTCGCGAATTCATTAAAGACCTGGTGCTTAGTACAACAGTCGTGGGTGTCGCTCCACGTCTGCTCTTCGCCGCGGACGATCCGTGGCAGACGGTGATGCCCTCGATGCTCGCACGTATCAAACCGCCGCGTTTTCCGAATCGCACATTCCATATCAAAGCCAAACCCGACACTGACTGCACCGTTGCTTTTCGTCACGCGATCGACCAGTGCTCACAAGCCGGCGGCGGCAAAGTCATCGTCCCGCCCGGTACATATCTCACTGGTCCGATTCACCTGAAAAACAACGTCAACCTTGAAATCTCGGAAGACGCGACGATCAAGTTCAGCCAGGACCCCAAAGACTACCTGCCCGTCGTATTTTCACGCTGGGAAGGTGTCGAACTGTTCAACTACTCACCTTTCATTTACGCCTTTGGCCAACAGAACATCGCCATCACCGGTAAAGGCATTCTCGACGGCCAGAGCGACAACGAACACTGGTGGCCCTGGAAGACCCAGGGACGCGTCGATCGCAACAACTTGTTCGCGATGGCCGAAAAAGGCGTGCCTGTGAAAGAACGTGTCTTCGGCGAAGGCCATTACTTACGCCCACAGTTCATTCAACCTTACCGTTGCCAGAACGTGCTGATCGAAGGTGTGACGATTCGAAATTCGCCGATGTGGGAGATTCATCCGGTGCTCTGCCGCAACGTGATTGTGCAAAACGTGGAGATAAGCACTCATGGTCCAAACAACGACGGCTGCGATCCGGAGTCGTGTACCGATGTGTTAATCAAAGACTGTTACTTCGACACTGGGGACGACTGCATCGCCATCAAATCGGGACGCAACGCCGATGGCCGACGTCTCAACGCGCCAACTGAAAACATCATCGTGCAGGGTTGTCACATGAAGGACGGACACGGAGGCATCACGGTCGGCAGCGAGATCTCCGGCGGGGTGAGAAATCTGTTTGCTGAGAACTGCAAACTCGATAGCCAAAACCTGGACCATGCGTTGCGGGTAAAAAATAACGCGATGCGCGGCGGGTTACTGGAGCACCTGCACTTCCGCAACATCGAAGTGGGCCAGGTTGCTCACGCGGTGATCACGATCGACTTCAATTACGAAGAGGGCGCGAAGGGCTCGTTCATCCCGGTGGTGCGCGATTACACAGTCGAAGGACTGCGCAGCGGGAAGAGTAAACACGCGCTCGATGTGCAGGGTTTGGCGTCGGCGCCGGTAATCGATCTGCGACTTACGAACTGCACGTTTGATAACGTCAGCGAAGGAAACATTGTGAAGAACGTCAAGAACGCAACGCTGGATAACGTCAAAATTAACGGGAGAGTCATTGATGCCCTGCCGTAGTATTTCACGCAAAGGCGCAAAGGTTACGCAAAGACGCAAAGTTAAATGCGAGCTTTTGAGTTCTACCTTTGCGTCTTTGCGTAACCTTTGCGCCTTTGCGCGAAACTTGTCTCTCGTCACATTTATCTTAGTAGCAGTTGTGAGCGCGGCCGCGCAGACGAAACCGATCTCCGAACAGGTCGCGAAGACCGCGATGACCGCGCTCTGGCGTGAATCAGGCGGCTACCCGGCTAAGTGGACCTACGATCATGGTCTGGTCCTTAGAGGTATAGAGCAGGTCTGGCGTAATACACACGACAAACAGTACTTCGAGTTCATCCAGCGCAACATGGACCACTTCGTCGCTGACGATGGCTCCATCCGCACCTACTCACTCGACGATTACAACATCGACAACATTCTTCCCGGCCGTAACCTGCTCTTCCTTTACAAGGTTACCGGCCAGGAAAAATATCGAAAGGCCGCCGCCACTTTGCGCGACCAACTGAAGACGCACCCGCGCACTTCCGAAGGCGGCTTCTGGCACAAAAAGATCTACCCGTCGCAGATGTGGCTCGACGGTCTCTACATGGGCGAACCTTTCTACGCCGAGTACGCCGCCACTTTTCATGAAGACGCCGCCTTCGACGACGTCGCGAAGCAGTTCATCCTGATGGAACGTCACGCTCGCGACGAGAAGACCGGGCTGCTCTATCACGGCTGGGACGAGTCGCGGAAACAACGCTGGTCCAATCCCGAGACGGGGCGTTCACCAAACTTCTGGGGGCGCGCGATGGGCTGGTACGCGATGGCACTCGTCGACACGCTCGATCACTTTCCGCCTAAACGTCCGCAACGCGCCGAGCTCGTCGCGATCCTGAACCGCGTCGCGCAAGCAGTCGCGAAGTATCAGGATTCACAATCGGGACTCTGGTACCAGGTGTTGGATAAAGGCGGTGAGAAAGGAAATTATCTCGAGTCGTCGGCTGCGTGCATGTTTGTCTACGCGTTGGCCAAAGGCGTGCGCAATGGTTATCTGCCGGCTTCGTACCGGCAGGTTGCGCAAAAAGGTTATCGCGGCATTCTGAAAGAGTTTGTTAAGACTGATGCGAATGGTCGCGTAAATCTCGAAGGAACTGTCAGTGTGGCTGGTCTGGGCGGCAATCCATATCGGGATGGAAGTTATGAGTATTACCTGAGTGAGAAAGTAGTCACCAACGATCCGAAAGGCGTCGGGGCGCTGCTGCTCGCCGCAACCGAGATGGAGACTGCCGCAAAGGGACAGAAAAGGGTAAGCTATCGAGCAGTACGCAATGAGTGAAGCAAACGCCAACATCTTCAAGACCATCGACGCGGAGCGACGCGGGACGACTTTCCAGGAAGTGGTGTCGCAGCTCCGCGAAATGATTCATCGCGGCGAGTTGCGTCCGGGTGATCGACTGCCGCCGGAAAGAGACCTCGCGAAGCGTCTCGGCGTCAGCCGGCCGACGTTGCGCGCGGGTATTAGTTCCCTCGCCGCGGTCGGTGTGTTGCAGCCACGTCGTGGCGCGGGCACTTTCGTTGTCGAAACTGAAGGACCACCCGCGCTTGATAGCAATGCACTGCGATTGATGGCTTCGTTGCAACGCTTCACACCCGCGGAGATGTTTGAAGCGCGACGATCTTTGGAGATGGCGATTGCGGCGCTCGCCGCGGAACGTGCGACGGGGGAACAGATGGCCGAGATGTCGGAAGAGATCACCGGGATGTTTGCATCACTCGATGAACCGGAACAGTTCCTGGTCCACGACATGCGCTTTCATCAGACAGTCGCGGCAGCCTCGGGCAACAGAATTCTCACGGCATTGATGAACATGGTCGCGACGATCCTCTTTGAAGTGCGCAGCAAGACCGTGAGGCGCGCGCGCGATCTGAAGGAATCGGCCGAGATGCATCGAGCAATCTATCGTGCCATTCGCGACCGCGCTCCCGAAGCCGCGCGCAATGCGATGCGCGATCACCTCATGCTCGCCCAGAAAGCTCAGGAACAGGAAGAAGAGCTTGATTGAGGCCACAAAAAGGCACAAAAGGGACAAAAATTTTCTGATTTACCTTTTGTGCTTTTTGTGCCTTTTTGCGGCTAATCCTGTTTGGGCGTTTGATGATACTTATACAAACCCGATCATTCCCGCTGACTACTCCGATCCGGATGTGATCAGGGTTGGCGATGACTTTTATCTTACCGCTTCGAGTTTCAACTGTGTTCCCGGTCTTCCGATCCTTCACTCCAAAGATCTCGTCAACTGGAAGATCATCGGTCATGCACTGAAAAGCCTGCCGCCGGCGGACGTCTTCGCGCGGCCGCAACATGGCAACGGAGTTTGGGCGCCTGCCATCCGTTTTCACAATAACTACTTCTACATCTTCTACGGTGATCCGGACTTTGGCATCTACATGGTCAGGACGCGCAATCCGGCTGGTCCATGGACAGAGCCGTTATTGATCAAATCAGCTAAAGGATGGATCGATCCGTGCCCATTCTGGGACGACGATGGCAACGCTTATTTAGTTCACGCGTGGGCCAACAGTCGTTCAGGAATCAAGAGCATCCTCACGATCAATCGCATGAGTGCTGATGGCACGAAGCTTCTCGACGAAGGAGCTATGCTTTTCGATGGTCGTGCTCACCATCCGACAATCGAAGGCCCGAAGCTCTACAAACGTAATGGGTATTACTACATCCTCGCGCCCGCGGGCGGTGTCACCAAAGGGTGGCAGACCGTTTTGCGCTCGCGCAATGCCTATGGTCCATATGAAGACAGGATTGTCATGGATCAAGGTAAGACCGCGATTAACGGACCGCATCAGGGCGGCTGGGTGGAGCTCAAATCAGGCGAGTCGTGGTTTATTCACTTTCAGGATCGTGGCGCGTTTGGCCGCATCATTCACTTGCAACCTGTGCTATGGCGTCATGATTGGCCGGTGATCGGTGTTGATGCTGACGGTGATGGCAAAGGCGAACCGGTTTTGACTTATCGCAAGCCGAATGTTGGGCGCGACTACGCGTGGGAAATGCCGGCGACCAGCGATGAGTTTAGTGGCCCGAAACTGGGTTTGCAGTGGCAATGGCACGCGAACCCGATCGATCAATGGTCATCGTTTTCGGCGCGCCGTGGCTGGCTCAGGTTGGCGGCGGTGCCACGTCCCGGACAGAATTTATGGTCCGTTCCGAATTTGCTGTTACAGAAACTGCCGGCGCGTGAGTTTACGGTAACAACGTTGATTGATGCGTCGGGTCTGCGCGAAGGTGAACGTGGTGGGCTGTTGGTGATGGGTCGCGACTATTCCTATCTCGCAGTCGTTAGAAGTGCTGATGGATTGCGAGTTGTTCAGGTTAGGTGTCTTGATGCACCAAAGAACTCGAGCGAGAAAGAGCTCGGTACTGTTCAGTTAAAAACAGTCCGTGTGGTTCTGCGTGTAGATGTTAATGAAAAGGCAGAATGCCGGTTCAGCTATAGCATCGACGGAAAACGATTTGAGCCGTTAGGTGAGACGTTTACTGCGCAGCCGGGGATGTGGATCGGCGCGAAGGTAGGATTATTTGCAGAAGGAACAAACGGCTACGCTGACTTCGACTGGTTCCGGACCGCGGATTTACGCCGATGAACGCGGATTAGAACGAACGAAGAATGTGGCAGTGATGCCGATGGCAATCCCAATGACGGCGCCGATCATCATGTACTCGAAAAGCGTTGGACCTGTCACTCTCGATAACAATCCCGTACACCAGCCTACGAACGATCCGAACACCAGGCCTACGAAGCCGAAGCCAATCAAGGCGCCTGATCCGAAGCGGATGTCTTCAACGTCCTCGACTGGTGTGAGATGTGGCGCGAGTAATTGAATCACCAGCAGCGCGAGCAAGTATGCAGATCCTGCGATGAAGAAGATTATCGTGTAGTTCTGGCCTGTGCTCTCGAGGATGTAGCCGGTCGCGACTGCGAGCGTCGCGCCGCCGAGCGCGCCCGCAAATCCACCCATGCCGACGACCGAACCGACAGCTTGCCGCGGAAACATGTCTGAAGTCGTGGTGAACAGATTACACGACCAGCCCTGGTGCGCAGCAGCCGCCAATCCAATTAGCCCAACTGCAACCCACAGGTTCTTCACATTCGCAGCCAGAACAATCGGTGTCACTGCAAGTGCGCAGATCAGCATCGCTGTCTTACGCGCCCGATTGATGGTCCAACCGTGCTTGATGAAAGTCGATGACAGCCAACCACCACCGATGCTGCCAATATCGGCAATCAGATAGATCGCGATCAAAGGTGGACCAATGGTGGTGAGATCGAGGCCGTGCTTGTCGCGCAGAAAGTTTGGTATCCAGTAAAGATAGAACCACCAGATGGGATCGGTAAGATACTTGGCAATCGCAAACGCGGAAGTCTGTCGATGCGGGATCAATCTCACCCACGGCACTCTGATCGCCGGCGGATCAGGCGGGTCGCTGTGAATGTAGTCCAACTCCGCGGTGGTTACTTTCGGATGCTGCTCGGGACGTCTGTAGGTCGGCAGCCAGAACAGCAACCACACCAGGCCGATCGCGCCGGTGAGCAGAAACGCCCAGCGCCAGCCGAGATGCGTCGCAATCCACGGCACGGTCAACGGCGCCACAATCGCGCCGACGTTTGAGCCGGCATTGAAGAGGCCCGTCGCTAACGCTCGCTCTTTTTTCGGAAACCACTCGGCGACAGTTTTGATCGCCGCGGGAAAGTTTCCTGCCTCACCGATTCCCAGACCCACGCGCGCCACGCCAAACCCAAACGGCGTGTGGGCCAGCGCGTGTGCCATCGCGGCCAAACTCCACCAGACGATAGCCAACGCATACCCGACACGTGTGCCGATGCGATCCATGAGCCGCCCGGCGAGCAGCAGTCCAAAAGCGTAAGCGGCGTTGAAAGCGGCTACGATGTTTCCGTAATCGACCTCAGTCCAGCCGATCGCGAGCTTCAGATCTTTGGAGAGAATGCCCAGCACCTGCCGGTCGACGTAGTTGACGGTAGTCGCGAAAAACAGGAGGGCGCAGATGACCCAGCGATAACGGCCAACGCGCGCGGGTACAGTCTTGACGGCTAATTCGGCTTCGGCTGCGGTCATATTTTCAGACAGAAGCGCCGGCTAAAGGTTAGACCACTTTCAGAAACTGCGCATATGTGTACCATCACGTGTTTGTTATCGTCAAGAACAAAAAAGCTGCGCTTGGATTTATAGTTAGCTCCAGTTTCGGGAAGGAAAAGTTGCTTGTGAAAGTTACGGCCGCCATGTTAAAGTCGTGGCTCAATTAGCAAATTGGTATTACCAGTCGCCGTAAAATCCATGTCAGCCTCCATCAAACAAAACATCCAGCGTCGAGTGGTAAATGGAAACATTTGGCTTTCTCACGACGCTGGTGACAGCGGCTTTCTCGCCCGGCTTCCGGTTAACGAACTGACGTACGAAGTGCTCCCGTCGGAAGAGACCATAGGTCGGGCGATGCTGGATGAGATCGAAAGCGCCGCCGCGGCAAAGGACGGATCGATCGTGATGATCCTGCTCGGTGGTCGTGGTGCTCAGGCGCTGCACCGGCTTCTCGGCGCGGTGGCTAAGACAGGCGAGCATGACGCGCTACTGAGTCGTCTGCACGTGTTTACACAGGACGCGCTCGCTCCTTTGCGACTCGACAACGGCTTGAGCTTCGTGCGGGATTTCGAACGACTGCTGGGCGAAGATTTTTTTCGCAAGGTGAAGAGTTTCACCTGCATGCGTACCGATGCAGAGGATCTCGAGAGTGAGTTGGCCGGCTATATTGAGAAACTCGAGTCTCTGGGTGGCATCGATCTGTTTTTCCTCGGTCTTGGTCCTGAAGCGGGCGGCGCGTCACATCTCGCGTACATCAAGCCTGGTTCAGGCGCCACTTACAACGACGTTGCCGGATTGATTCCGATCTCCGAATCGATCCTCGAACACCACATCAGGAAGTTTAAAGCGGGTGGTACAGTGGTCACGGAACCTGACGAAGCTGAATGTCGCGCGGCCAAACACATTCTCACACTTGGACCAGCCGCAATTCTGGGCGCGCGTCGTATCGTGCAATCGATCGTCGATGCCGATACTGCGCCCGCGAAGCGCGAGAGTTACCGGCAGTTGTTAACTACTGAGATCGCCGCGGATGCAGCGACGCGCGAAAAACAATTTGACCAGAACCCCGGACTCTGGTTACGAGTTCATCCCAACGTCCGGTCACTGATACTGCAAAATGTTCTGGAACACTGAATATGTCGAGCGTTCAAACACCTCCCGCCGCGCTGAATGAATTTGCAATCGTTGTCGATCCAAAAGACAACGTTGCGGTCGTCAAGAAAGAGACGACCGCGGGCCTGGAGTTGTCGCTGCCGGATGGTACGGCGATCGAGGTCCGCGATGTGATTCCGCCGGGTCATCGCTTTGCAACGACGAACATTCGCGCCGGTGAGCTCGTGTTGCAGTTTGGACAACCTATCGGAACTTCGCTTGGTGTCCAACCAGGCGAACAGATCACACACGACAATATGTCTGACGAGGTTCCGGTCGTCCGCGACTTGCCGGACAACCTGCACACGCCCGCGCCCGACTACTTCCCTGTCGAAGAGCGCGCAACGTTCATGGGCTTTCCCCGCCCGGATGGCCGAGTTGGAACGCGCAATTACGTACTGATTGTACCGACGAGCATGTGTGCGAGCCATGAAGCATTGCAGATCTCGACGATTGCTGAGTTCACGATTCACGATCTACTGAAGTATCCGAATGTCGATGGGGTCGTGGCTATTCCGCACAACAAAGGTTGCGGCTGCCAGGATGGATCGACCATCGACGTGATGCTGCGCACGCTTTCGAACTATGCCGATCACCCGAACGTCGGCGGCGTGGTCCTGATCGATCTGGGTTGTGAAAAGACGAACCTCGCGCAGGTCGAAAAGTATCTGCTCAAACGAGACAAGCCGTTCACGAAGCCGGTCGCAAAGATTGGCATTCAGGAAGTCGGGGGCACGCAAGCTGCGATTCAACGTGGTCTGAAGGAAGTTGAACAGATGTTGCCGCTGGTTAACGAAGTGCGACGTGAAGCGTGTCCTGTAAGTGAGCTCGTGCTTGGTGTGAAGTGTGGCGGGTCGGATGGCTTCTCAGGAATTTCCGCGAACCCGTCGCTCGGCCGCGCTGCGGATCTGCTGGTGCGTTCAGGTGGAACGGTTTTGATAACTGAAGTGCCCGAGTTTTGTGGCGCTGAACACTTGCTCGCGTGTCGCGCGAAAGACGTCGAGACCGGACGCGCCGTTTATCGCATGGTCGACTGGTACAAGGAATACGCTTCGAAGTTTGGCGCGGTGCTCAACAACAATCCCAGCCCCGGCAACATTGCCGGTGGACTCCTCAACATCACGATCAAGTCGTTAGGTGCAATCGCGAAGGCAGGCACCACACGTGTCGAAGGCGTGATCGAATACGCGGCAACACCCACAAATCGTGGCCTGAACCTGATGCAAGGTCCAGGCTACGATCAGGAATCAACGCCGGGCCTGGTTGGCGCCGGAGCGACGGTCGTCGTCTTCACCACCGGACGCGGCACGACGATAGGCAACGCAATCGCACCGGTCATCAAACTCGCGTCAAACACTGCTGTGTTCGAACGCATGGCTAACGATCTTGATCTGTCAGCCGGCGGCGTAATAGACGGCACCGAGACGATCGATGAAGTGGGTCAACGCGTCTTCGATCACATCGTCGCCGTAGCGAGCGGCGAACAAGCCAAAGCCGAACTTCACAAACATCGCGAATTCCAATTCTGGGCCGAACAAACCGTCTCTCTGTAAGAAGGTTTCACGCAAAGGCGCAAAGTAAGACACCAAGTCGCAAAGAAACACTCTTAGCGTCTTTGCGTCCTCCCTTTGCGGCTTTGCGTGAAACAATTCAAAATGAGGTTATGGCTACACGAATGCCGGCGATCTTCTTCGGGCACGGCAACCCGATGAACGCGCTGCAACAGAATCAATGGACGGAAAGCTGGTCCAGCATCGGCAGGACTCTGCCACGCCCACGCGCCATCCTCTGCATCTCCGCTCATTGGTATCTGCCCGCCACACTCGTAACCGCGATGAGTGCGCCGCGCACGATTCATGACTTTGGCGGCTTTCCGCGTGAGCTGTATCAGGTCAAGTATCCTGCGCCTGGAGATGCTGAGCTTGCTCGTCGTGTGCAGGAGTTGTTGCCGGTCGAGTTGGATGAATCCTGGGGATTGGACCACGGTACGTGGTCAGTGCTGATGCACGTGTATCCCAACGCAGACGTTCCGGTGGTCCAACTCAGCATCGATGAGACACAACCGGCGAGTTTTCACTTTGAAGTCGGAAAACACCTGGCTCCGCTGCGTGACGAAGAGATCCTGATCGTGGGCAGCGGCAACCTGGTACACAACCTGCACACTTACGCCTGGGGCATGCACACACCGGAGCCATACGACTGGGCCGTGCGTTTTGAAACCCGCGCGCGCGAGTTGATGGTCAACAGCGAATTCGATCCACTGATCGACTACGAGACTCTCGGACGCGACGCTCTCCTCGCGATCCCGACTCCGGATCATTACCTGCCATTGCTTTACGTGCTCGGCACGAAGCATGAAGACGAGCGTGTAACGTTTCCGGTTGAGGGTGTGGACGGAGGATCGATATCGATGCTAGCTGTTCGTGTTGGTTAGCCACAAAAAGGCACAAAAGGCGCAAATAAAGAAGATCAATCTTTTGCGCTTTTTGTGCCTTTTTGTGGCTACCTGTTTGTGGCTACAGACGCGGATCGACCGGCTCGCTCTCGAGGGCTAACACACCGAATACACACTCATGAACACGGCGCAGCGGTTCCCGGCGCACGAAGCGTTCAAGGCCTTCGATGCCGAGCGCGAACTCGCGTAAGGCCAGCGAGCGTTTAGTTGATAAGCCGCGCGCTCGCAGTCGATCGAGATTCTCCGGCAGCGCGTATTCCGGTCCATAGATGATCCGCAGGTATTCTCTGCCCCGGCACTTCACAGCCGGTTGGACCAGACCACGCGAGCCACGCGCGATGAAGTCGAGCGGCTTGACGACCATTCCTTCACCGCCGCGTCCGGTCAAGTCCTTCCACCATTTCACGCCCGCTTCCAGGCTTGCGGGATCGGTCACGTCAATGACCAGGTACGACGTCGCCATCAGCAAACTGGGACCGCAAAGTCGCTGCAACGTCTTCATGTGCCACAAGTGATCGCGATCCGTGTGCACTCTTCCTTCACTCGCAAGCAAGTGAAACGGCGCCAGTTTGAGATCGTCGAGCGATCTCACTGGCCAACAGTACCGGCGATACGAGTCAACATATTTCTCCACCGCGCTCGCACGTTCGCGATGTCGCGTGAGTAGCGGATCGATGTCTTCAACCTTCGTTCGTTCCAGAGCACTGACAACATCAGCCAGCGAAGCACGCGCAGCCGCGCCAACTGCCGCATACTGCTGCCGCAACAGTTCCTGTGCCTTCGCCGACCACGGCATTAACTCGCAGTCCAGACAGAACCAGTCAGTCTCAAACTCTTCCCAAAAGTTGGCCGCCGCAATCGCCTGCTGAATCGCCGCGATGAAGTCTCTCTCCATTGCAAGGTCGTCAAAAAACCGCCGGCCCGTGCGCGTGTAGCAAATGCCCGCAGCCTCTTCGGCAACACCAAAACGCCGCCGCGCCGCATCCTGATCGCGGCAAACCACAACGACCGCACGCGAACCCATGTGCTTCTCCTCGCAAATCACTCGCGCGATACCTTGCTGGCGATAGTAAGCAAACGCTTCCGCGGGATGCTCGAGCAGGCCCTGCTCGCGAGTTGTTTCCGAAGGTGACATCGTTGGCGGGAGGTAGATCAGCCACTTCGGATCGCTCGCGAAGCGGCTCATGACTTCGAGCGCAGCGATGCTGTTCTCTTCGCGAATCGTGACCGTGCGATGCAGACGCGTCGAGACGATGCGCTTGCCGTAGATGTCTTCCAGATCGAGCACATCATCATACTGCTGTTGCGCAGTGAGCGCCGGCGACTGATCCTCGACGGGAAGAAACGGTTTGGCCGGTTCGTAATACGTCTGTAGCGCGGGCACGGAAACCAATTCCTTCTCGGGATAGCGCAGCGCAGTCAACTTGCCGCCAAACACGCAACCGGTGTCGATACAGATCGTGTTGTTCAGCCACTCGGGTTCGGGAACCGGCGTGTGTCCATAAACGACGGTGGCACGGCCGCGATACTCGGCGGCCCAGTTGTATCTGACCGGAAGTCCAAACTCATCCGTCTCGCCTGTGGTCTCGCCGTAGAGAGCGAAGTCTCTGACCTTTCCAGATCCGCGACCTTGCAGCTCTTCTTTCAAACCCGCGTGAGCGACGACAAGGCGGCCGTCGTCCAACACATAATGACTGACGAGATTGTCAATAAAGTCAGCGACTTGTTCCTTTAGCCCGGGAGGTTCGTCGTCTAGCTGCGTCAGAGACTCAGCGAGACCGTGGGTGATCTGAACGTCGCGACCGCGCAGCTTGCGCATCAACTTCGTATCGTGATTTCCGGGTACTGCCAGCGCGTCGCCCGATGCGGTCATGTTCATCACGAGTTTCAGCACTTCCGGAATCTTTGGACCACGATCGACGAGATCGCCGAGGAAGACTGCTTTGCGTCCTTCCGGATGGTGGCCTTCGACGTATCCCAGCCTGGTCAGGAGTGCATGCAACTCGTCGAAACATCCGTGAATGTCGCCGATGATGTCGAATGGGCCATGGTCTAATTTGCGATTGTTCCAGAGTGGTTGTCGCTCGATGACAACGGCATCGATTTCCTCGGGAGTTGAGAATTCGTGAATGTGACGAAAGCCTTCGCGTTTGAGATTGCGAATGGAGCGCCGCAGTTGTTGACTCTGCTGGCGGATGACGTGTGGGCCAAAGTTGCGGTCGCTTCGCTCGCGATTGCGATCCTGGCAGAGGCGATCTTGCAGGTTGAGCACGAGGGCGACGGGGAGAACGTGATAGTCGCGTGCGAGTTGAACGAGCGGCTTGCGCGCTTCAGGTTGGACGTTGGTGGCGTCAACGACGGTTAGTTTCCCGGCCGCGAGACGTTTGGCGGCGATGTAGTGCAGGACTTCGAACGCGTCTTTCGTTGCTGCCTGATTGTTTTCATCGTCTGACACGAGGGCGCGGCAGAAGTCGGAGGAAAGAACTTCGGTGGGTTTGAAATGTTTGCGCGCAAACGTCGACTTCCCGCAACCTGACGGTCCGATCAAGACGACAAGCGACAATTCCGGGATTGTGATGGTCATAATAATATTTCACGCAAAGGCGCAAAGGTTACGCTAAGGCGCAAAGAAAAACCTTTGCGTAATCTTTGCGCCTTTGCGTGAAATATTCTTAATTCCTTTCGAATATTGCCATCTGCGTGGGTGCACCGACTGCATCGTCTTCTGGTCCAACCGGTAAGAAGCGAACCGCGTAGCCACAACTTTCAGCGATCTTTTGCGCCCACTCAGTGAACTGTGTACGCGTCCACTCGAAGCGATGATCCTTGTGACGGAACACGCCCGCCGGCAAACTCTCGAATCGCACGTTGTATTCAACGTTCGGCGTAGTCAGCACAACTGCTCCCGGCTTCGCGAATTCGAATAACACACGCTCAAACGCAGCCAAACGCGGCTGATCCAAATGCTCTATCACCTCAACCACCGCCGCGGCATCAAACCCCTTCAGCCGCTGATCGCGGTACATCAGGGAGCCCTGCATCAACTTGATCCGTTCGCGCTGACGCGCCGGCATTCGCTCCACACGCAAACGCTCATTCGCGATCTGCAACGCACGATGCGAAACGTCAACACCAACAATCTCTTCGAACGCGCGATCCTCCAACAGCGCACGCAACAACTTGCCCTCGCCACACCCGAGGTCCAACACGCGTTTTGCATTCGTGCTCCTGAGCGCCGCTACAACTGAGTTGAGTCGCTGCTCGTTCAAATTCAACGCCCGCTCGACAGCTTCTTCCTCGCTGTTATGGACCACTTCGGCAACATCGGGATCGGGACTCTCCTCGTCTACCAATCGCGCCAGGGCATCTTTTGCCAGGTCACGCCGGTACTTCAGGTATCGTTTGGTGATCTCTTCCTTCTCCGGGTGCGACGCGAGCCAGTATGTTCCGTGTCGCAGGAGTTTCTCGACTTCATCGTCGCCGACCCAATAGTGTTTCTCGTTGTCGAGCACGGGAATGAGCACGTAGATATGCGTCAGCAGATCCTGCAAACGGACCGCGCCGCTTAACTCCACAGTGTAATATTGGCTCTCACCCCATTCCGGAAATTGCTCGTCGAGCGGATGTTTGGTAGCAACCACGTCGTAGCCGAGTGGCTCGAACAAGCGACGCAGAAAACGTTCGCCACCGCGACACGGAAGCACCGAGATCTTTGCGCGCAATGGAATCGGAGTTGCGGCGAGTTCGGGTTTGCCTTTACTTCGACCACCCAACGCGCTCCCCAAAACGCGCGAGATTGCCACACTCAGGAACGAAGACGCGACGTAAGGTCGATCATTCACGTACTGTTCAAGCGTACCACCTTCACCGGCCGGACCTCTGCGATTGCGAACGAGGCCTACCGGATCGACGTCGAGCAGCAGCGCCGCCGTGCAGCGCGCGGCAGTTGCTTCGGGGTAGAAAACGTGCGCTTCTCCGAACGGCAGCGCGAACGAATGCAACCGAGCCGGATTCTTATGCAGCAGATAGCCCAGATCAGTGGCGGGCTGATGAGTGGTGGTGATAGTCAGCAACATGCAACGCCAGTTTAGGCGGCGCACTCACACGCTGACAAATGAGGCGAGAGAACCTGCGGTTCGTCCCTGTCTGACCGAAATAGATCTCTCCGTCCTGAGCAATGGCCGGGTACCACTCGTTACCGGCGGTGTTCACAGGCTCGCACGTTTTGAGGAGGCGCCCAACCATTGCCAGAACGTTCCGTGAACCAGATGTCAAGCGATCTTCCAGTCGCACTCGCACTCGCAGCGTCTTCGGACGATCGGATGCGTGAGGTGTCACTGGGCGATACGGGAGGCCGTAAGAGTTTGAGGCCGTCAAAAAACGTCAGCCTCCGACTTCAGTTTTCACTATTACTGAGCCAGCTAGCGGATTCTGAGGAACCTTAATTACGGACTGGGGGGATTATACACGGATTATTCGGTACGCGATCAATTTCTGCCGCGCTTCGCCACAAAAATTTTTCCGGCGCTGCACGGACCCTAAATTCAATAGAAGTGCGCGTTAGTGAATAGATTATGTTCGCGAAAGGAAAAGCAAAAGGGGGTCCCCCCATGAAACTCAAAGCCAAGTACGTAGTCTTTTTCATGATTGCAGTCGCAACCGTCTATGTAATGCAACACAATGAACGGTTTCTCGTAGACTCTGAACATCCAGCCTGGAAACACTATGAATCTTTCAAGTGGTGGCTATTACCACACGGCGTTTTTGGCGCCATAGTTCTGCTATTTGCTCCGTTTCAATTTTCTGATCGTCTGCGCCAGCGATTCACGAAAGCGCATCGCGTGATGGGTCGCTTCTATGTGATCGGCGCGCTCGGACTCGCGCCGCTCGGTGCATATATTCAGTATTACCAGGAGCGCATGGGCGCACCGCGTTCGTTCACGGTGCTCGGCATAGTCGACGCTGCAATGCTTATGAGCGTCACCATCATGGCGTTTGTATTTGCATCCAAACGCAAGATCGCGCTGCACAAGCAATGGGCGACGCGTAGTTACGCCGTCGCGCTCGTCTTCATCGGCGCTCGCTTTACTTTGGGCGTAACCGGCTGGGAAACTCTCGGTATCGAGATCGTGCAGGCAGTCATCTGGTCATGTATGGCGCTATCGGTGCCGCTGGCTGACTTCGCGCTGAATTGGAAGGACCTTCGTTCGCGCTCCGCGGCCACTGTGAAAACCGCAATGGCAAACAAACAGAACGTTCCGGAACCAGCAGTTCGCGCCGCGTAAGCATAAGATTTCACGCAAAGGCGCAAAGGAAGCCCCAAAGGCGCAAAGGGAATTTGATTCTCTTTGTGCCTTTGCTCACTTTGCGCCTTCGCGTGAAACGAGAGCATTCGCCGTCTGATAACCACGCCAAAGGCTAAGAGCTGCGATGAGACAGGCGAGTGGGCAGAGCAACATCGAGAAGCGCATGTTGAGAGGTGTGACAGCGGCGCCGAGCCAGTCGTTAACCTGACCGATGATTAGCGAACCGATGCCGTAGGCGATGATCACTGCAAAGAAGTAAACACCGATGCCGAGGCCCCGCAGCTCAGGACCGGCGATGTCGTGAACGTCCGCGGCTGCCGGTCCAAGCCACACGAGCGAGAGCGCCAGCAACACCAGGTTCGCGAACAATAGCAAGAGCAGATTTCCCGAGAAGATGAACAACAACCAGAACGGCACCGCGATCAGTGCGGCAAGGGCGCCAAACAACATGCGGCCTCCGCGTCCATATCGTCGAAACTTATCTGCGAAGTAACCGCCGAGAATCGTTCCCGGCACACCCGCTAACAACGTTAATAACCCACCCCATTTGCCAATCGTCAACAAGTCGAGCTTGTAGACGCGTGTGAGAAATGTCGGTCCCCAAAACGAAAGGTTGTTGGCTGCCAGACCAAAGCAACCGTAACCGAGATAGTGATAACGCAGGGGCACTGATTTAAAGAGAATCTTCCAATCGTTGGCCGTGTACTTTGCGGTGACGTCCTCAGTCGTGCCGCGCGGCTCTTCCCGCAATAAAAAGACGAGGATGGCAATCACGAGCCCCGGAAAACCCAAAGTGTAAAAAGCGAGGCGCCAACCGTAATAGTGGCCCAACCAGCCACCGAGAAAAAAGGCGAGCCCGGCGCCGATCGCGATCCCTGACGAATAGATAGCCTGCACAGTCGCTCGCACGCGTGGCGCGAAGTAGTCGCTCAACAACGACAACGCTGCTGGTCCAAGTGTCGCTTCACCGACACCGACCATCACGCGGCAGATCAATAACGACCAGAAACCGGTGGCAAAACCGGTCAGACCCGAAAACACACTCCACACCGCGAGGCCCGCGGCGATCATGTTCTTGCGAACGACGCGATCCGATAAACGTCCGAACGGAATGCCGAGTACAGTAAAGAAGATGACAAACGACATGCTGCCGAGCATTGCGAGCTGCAAGTCGGTAAACGCCATCTCTTTTTTGATCAGCGGCAGGAGGATGTAGATGATGGTGCGGTCGAGATAGTTGAAAACGTAAACGAGCGTCAACAACGAGAGCGCATACCACGAGTAGCGGCGAACCGAATTGGTATCCACAGATTACGCAGATTCCTTTCTGTGTAATCTGTGGACCAGAACAGTGGCTTCACCGCGAATCACGATCTCGTTGCGTTGGTTAATGCAGAGGGTTTCGAGTTTGACGATAGGTTTGTCTTCACGAATCTCTTTGACAGTGACGCGCGCAGTGATCTCGTCGCCGGGAAATACAGGCTTGACGAACTCGAGGGTCTGCCCGAGATAAACGCTTCCCTCACCCGGCAGTTTGTTGGCGAGCACGGAGGAGATGAGGGATGCAGCCAACATCCCGTGAGCAATGCGTCGCCCGAAGCGCGTCGTCTTCGCAAACTCCTCGTCAACGTGAATAGGATTGTGATCACCCGTGAGCTCGGCAAACGCATCGACATCCGCCTGCTCGATCGTCTTCGTTATTTCAGCACTATCACCGGGCTTCATCTTCATTGAGCTCCGGCATTGAGAAACTTGATCACCGCCGCATTGAATTCGCCGGCCTTTTCGATGTTGGGAACGTGACCACACTGATCGAATACGATCAGCGTCGAGCCGGCTATGTCTTTGTGAAAACGCTCCCCCTCCCTTAGCGGGACAAGACCATCTTCGCGTCCCCACACGATCAGCGTCGGATGCTTGATCGTCTTGACAACGTCGTCGAGAAAATCTTCACCACGAATGATCGACTCGGTGATGCTCTTGATCGTGTAGCCATCCCCGGCAGCGAGTCGCGCCGCCATCGCTTGATCAATTGCCGCTTCGCTCAAGAATGCCTTGTTATAGAAAACCCTGGCGGAAAGTACCTTCATCCCTTCTCGCGTGGTGGGATTCAGACCAAAGAACGCTCGCGTATCGAAGTCTTTCGGCGGCGCATAGCCTCCGGCATCGGCGAGCACGAGTTTGTCGACACGATCCGGATACGTTGCGGCAAAGATCGCCGCGATCCATCCGCCCATTGAGTTGCCGACGAGCGTCGCGCGATCGATCTTCAGTTGTTTGCAAAACTGATCGAGAAAGTCGACGTAAGTGCGAATGCGGTAATTGACGAGCGGCTTGTCAGACTTTCCAAACCCGATCTGATCGGGCACAAACACGTGATACTTCTCGGCGAGTGGTCCAATGTTGAACTGCCAGACCTGCGACGAACCACCAAGCCCGTGCAAAAGAATCAGGTTCGGCCCGGAACCCGCTTCGAGGTAGTGGATCTTCTGTCCGTAGATAGTGATCTCTTTCGGCGTCTGGGCGTTAACCTGCGCGGTAATCCACAACCCAACGGCCATTAAAACCAAAATCCGTGTCTTCTTCATCTGTGTTTATCCGTGGTAAAGACTTTCAATCACATCTCGAAACCGATGGGTAATAACATCGCGTTTCAGCTTCCCTGTCGGCGTGATCTCATCGCGCGCGAGGACGAAATCACGATCCAGGATCGCAAACCTTTTGATCGACTCAGTCGACGACACACGGCGGTTCACTTTATCGATTATTTCCTGAACAGCTCCACGCTCCGCCGCAACGTTCAAGGTGATCAACGCCACCAGATAACTGCGTCCCTCACCATACACCATCGCCTGACTGATCAAGTGGTCTTCCTTCAACATGTTCTCAAGCAGTGTGGGCGAGACTTTCTTACCGGTTGAAGTGACGATCAACTCTTTCTTGCGTCCGATGATCTTGAGAAAACCGTCTTCATCAAACTCGCCGAGGTCACCGGTCAACAACCAACCATCGGCAAACATCGTCGCCGTCTCTTCCGGCGCTTTGTAGTAACCGCTGAACATCATTTCACTGCGAACGAGGATCTCCTTGTCGTCAGCAATACGAACTTCACAGCCAGGCATCGGTGGTCCAACCGTGCCAAACTTGTAATTGTCAGGCCGATTAAAAGCAACACAGACGTTTTCCGTCAGACCGTATGCCTGCAAGATCGGCAGCCCCGCCCCGGCGAAGAACTCGGCGACTTCCAAAGGCAACGGCGCTCCTCCTGAAGTTAAGAGACGAACCCGACCACCAAAATAATCTTTGACGTTTGTGGATCCATCCGAAACGATGCGCGCATAAATCTTCTCGAAGAAACGCGGCAGACTCGCAAAAACCGTCGGCTTCACTTCCAGCATGTACTCACCGAGACGCGCGAGGTCATCGACAAAGTATGCCGAAGCGCCGGCATAGAGACGGTTGTAAAGTCCGGAAATGCGCTCCGCAACGTGACAGAACGGTAGATACGAGAAAGAAACGTCCGTGTCGTAAATCGGGATCGTCTGCCGCAACGATTCGACGCTGTTGATGATGTAACGATGACTCAAACACGCGCCTTTTGGTGGTCCAGTCGTGCCTGACGTGTAGACCATGATGGCAATATCGTCAGGCTTAGCGCCTTCGGCACGTTCTTTCAACAACGAAGCGAGACGCGTACGTTCCGTTTGACCGCGCTTGATGAAATCTCGATAGCTGGTAACGCCGGCTTCAGGATCGAGCGCGATGATGTGCCGTACCTTGGGAAGTTGTTCGCGAACGCTGAGAACCTTTTGCAGTTGTTCGCGCGAATCGACGAGGACAAACTCAGCGTCGGAGTGGTTGATGATATACGCGATCTGTTCCGCTGAGCTTGTCGGATAAAGCCCGACGCCTATGCCGCCCACGATGATTGTGCCGATGTCGCTGATGGGCCACTCGGGAACGTTACCCATCAGGATGCAAACAGTGCCGCCGCGCTTTAAGTCGAATGACAAGAGCGCGGTCGCGAAGTCATAAGTCTCCTGCTCAAACCGTTGCCACGAAATCCCCTGCCACTCGCCGCGCAAACGAAAGTAAAAAATATCTTCGTCCGACGCGTACTGCTTCACGCGATCCTTGAATAACCAATAAAGGCTCGGATACTCCATAAAAAGTTTAGCCACAAAGAGGCACAAAAAGCACAAAAACTGACTTAGAAAAAGGTTTATGTGCCTTTTTGTGGCTCATTCTTCTTGTGCCTTTTTGTGGCTACCAGCGAAACGCGACGCAGGCCATGTTCAAGCCGCCGCCTGAGGCGCACATGACGATGTTGTCGCCGCGTTCGAGTTTGCCTAAGCTCACCGCATCGTGCAGCACCATCGGTATGCACGCCGAGCCTGTATAACCCCACTTGTGCATGATCGTGTGCGTGCGCTCCAGCGGCAGTCCGAGGCTCGCCATCACTTCCTTGATCGTACTCAGGTTCACCTGCGTGAAAAGAAATAGTTTGATGTCGTTGATATTCAGCCGTGCTTTCGCCAGCACCTGCTGCACGATCGCGGGCCAGCCTTCGGTGTTAATTTCCGCCGGATACTTCTTCGCGAAACGCACCTTGTTCCAGATGCCTTCGTCAATCACCTCTTTCGTGATCGGCAGATGAGTACCGCCGGCGTAAATGCCCATGTGGTCGTGAAAACTGCCGTCCGCGCGAAGTTTTCCGGCAAGATAACCAGGCTGATCGTCGCGCGCCTGAAGCACCACCGCTCCGGCGCCGTCCGCAAAGATCGTCGCGGTTTTCTTGTCGTGGAGGTCGAGATATTTACTCATCGCGTAGGCGCCGACGACGAGCACGTTGCGATATGCCGGATCGGCGATGATGAACTTCGACGCCGTATCCAGCGTGGTAACAAAACCAGCGCAGGCGCTATTGACGTCAAATGTTCCTGCATTCAAAGCACCGAGTCGATGCTGCACAACAACCGACGTTGCGGGCGAGAGTTGTTCGGGAGTGTCGGTAGCGAGAATGATGAGATCGAGTTCGGCGGCATCGATGCCCGCGTTTTCCAATGCCTGGCGACCAGCATTCGTCGCGAGATCCGCAGTGCTTTCGTTTTCAGCGCAGACGTGTCGTTCGTGAATACCAAGCACGGTGGTGACAAACTCGTTGATGTCTTCACCAAGAATTCGGCTGAGATCGTCGTTTGTGACGATCTTTTCGGGAACGTAGACGCCGGTGCCAACAATATTCGCGTTCATCCGTGAAAATCCGCGGTAAGAAATTCCGTCACGAGTTGATTAAACTCCTGCGGCTGTTCGATGAAGAACGTGTGACTGCCGCCTGCGACAATCTGCAACTTCGTGCCTGGAATTTTACCGGCAAGGTTGCGCGAGTTTTGCACCGGCACGATCACATCGGCATCGCCACTCATTACAAGCGTCGGACTCTTAATCTCCGCAAGTCTCGACTCCGAATTGAAATTCATCGCAGCGCGCAATTGACTGAGATAAATATGCTCCGGCACCTCGTTCGTCGCTCGCAAGTGAACGATACGATCAACCTCCGCGACTTGCGTCTGGACATACTCGGGCGTAAACGCCAGCAACAGGTTCGCTCGCATGCGGTCTTCGCTGTTGAGTCCTTTAGTCGATGCCAGCGCTTCGAGTGTTTCGGGCGCCGGCACAACGTGATTTGGACCACCAAAACTGGTGCAACAGAGCACGAGTTTCCGCGTCATGGCAGGATACTTAAGCGCAAACTCCTGCGCCACAAAGCCGCCGAACGACGCGCCGACGATGTGCGCACTCTCGATCCCAATCGTCTGCAGGAGATGCGCGATATCGTCAGCCAGTAGACTGATCGTCTGCGGCCCTTCCGGTTTGTCCGAAGCAGACACACCACGCGGATCGAAGACGATAACGCGGAAGTGGCGCGCCAGTTCGTTAGTCTGTTTGAACCAGATCCAGCGCCCCGCCGCAAACCCCGGAATCAAAACAACCGGCTCGCCATCACCTTCGCTCTCGTAATAAAGCCCCAGCCCGTTTACAGCTACCTTAGGCATTAAAAATTAACTTTGAATGCAAACTGGATCACTCTTGGACCAGCACTCGTCGACGTTATCTTTCCAAACGTCGCGGGTACGGCGATGTTGTTGTTCGGATTAGTGAAGTTGGCCCAGTTGAACAGGTTGAAAAACTCCGTGCGAAACTCACCTCTAACCGTCTCCGTGATCGGAATGAACTTGACTACCGAGAAGTCCATGTTCTTCTGTCCTGGACCATAGAGGAAGTTGCGCGGCGTGTTGCCAAACGGATTATTCGGATCGAACGCGGTGCTGCCCAGCGTCGAGCTCGCAAATGCAGACGTATTGAAAAAGCCACCGAGGCGCGACTGCGTACTGCCGTCAGTCAGGATGCCGCCGGTAAATCCGGGCGCGAAATTAGCACGCTGGATGATGTTGTTCCCAACGATCTGGACAGCCGAAAACGGAGTTCCCGTTTGCAACGTCAGGATCCCATTCAGTTGCCAGTTGTTCAGCACCCAACGTGACGCGCTTGATTCAGAGACAACTTTTGGTACGTCGTAAACGAAACTCGTGACGAAGCGATGGCGCCGATCGAAATCGGATGGTCCGTAGTTGGTCTTCCAGTTGAACTGATCGCCCGCAACTGCAAACAACTCGTTGATCGTACCGCCCGAATAGTAGTCATTCGATTTGCCGTAGGTGTAAGCACTGAGAAACTGTAGACCGCGACTGAAGCGCTTAGTCACACTGAGTTGCAGCGAGTTGTAATTCGAATTGGAGCTCGACTGCACCTGTTGAATGCCGCCGGCCACGTTCTTCTGTGCTGATAAGGCGGAGCCGAACGGCAGGAAGAACGAATTCGTAGCGCGGTTGAAAACGGGCTGGTTGAGCGTGATTACCTGTAACAGCTTCGTCCCCTTCGAACCGACGTAACCGACTTCGAGCAGATAATCTTTCGCAAACTCCCATTGCACGTTCGCGTTGTACTGATGAACGTACGGCGTGCGCAGTTCGGGATCGATGAAGATGCCGCTGATCGGCACACCGACGATTGGTGACAACGGCGACAACGGCGACGGAATCGTTGGATTCACCGGAAATTGTCCGGGCTGCGGCACCGGAATAAACGGGTCCGACATCGTTCGCAGCACGCCCGGCAGACCCACCGCGAGGGCGAGATACGGATAGTTGAGCAACTGTGTGTTCGCGTAGCGAGTCGAGAAGCGATCGTAATAGATGCCGTAACCACCACGCGCGACGAGCGAACCCGAGTCGTTCAAGCGATAAGCAAAACCGACGCGTGGCGCGAAGTTATTTTTATCAGTCGGCACGAGTGTGTCTTCAACTGCCGGCACCCCCGCGAGCGTTCCGTTCCCTGCCTGCACAAAACCATTAGGTGGACCAGCGGGCGACACTGTCGTACCCTGACGAAATTGATCGGGCAGGAAGTTGATGAGCCGCCCGCGCGTATCAACCGGATAACCATAGAAGTCGTAGCGCACGCCGAGGTTAAACGTGAGCCGCGAGTTGAACTTCCAATCGTCCTGAACAAAGCCACTCCAATCATTCACTCTGAGTGCGCGATCGAAGACGCCCGAACCGATAATTGAAACACCATTACCGATCAGGAAGTTGTTGAAGCTCGAGTAGATCACCTGGCCGCGCGAGAACGCGTTGAAGTAGAAATTAACCTGCGAGCGACGATATTCACCGCCTATACGCAGACGGTGATCGCCCGCGACTATCGAGAGCGTGTCGCCGTAAGTGAACGCGTTGATACGCGACGACTGATCCGCAAACGGCGACGAGCCGAGCGTGAACAGACCCGTCACCGTCAACGTCGGCATGCCCGGAAAGAGGTTCTTTAAAGGACTGTTGATGCCGAACTGCGCGGCGGTGAAAGGCTCCTCGGCAACTGAAGTCACGCGCAGACGACTGAAACCGAAGCGCGCCTGGTTAACGACATTCGGCGAGAAGACGTAAGTGTCAGTAATCGCGTTGAGATCCTGAATGATGTCTAGCGAACCACCGGTTCCCGGCAGTTGTGTGACACCGTTGCCGAGACCGGCGAAGTTGTAGTTGGCCTGGAAAGTCGGATTGCTCGCAAAGAAATTTTTGGAGCTGATCGTGTGCTTGTCGTTCAAGCGCCAGTCGAAGTTTGCGTTGAACTGGTTCTCACGAAAACGCGAGAGACCTGAGATCGGCGTCAAACCACTCGCGGTTGCCGCTGACGGAATCGCAAACTGACCATTGGGCAGCTTCGCGTTCAAAACCGAAACCATCACGGGATTGATCGAAGCAACCTGCAAACCGAAAGCTGCCGCCAGACCCGCCGCGGTGCGATTGTCGTCGCGCAACTGCGGCGGAATGATCGGAAACATCAAACTGTTATTCAACGACGCGCCGTTACGTTCGCGCGTGCCCTGATACGAACCGAAGAAGAACAAACGATCCCTGAGAATTGGACCACCGAGTGTTGCGCCAAACTGGTTGCGCGACAGCACCGGCCGCGGCCGTCCCGCCGCGTTGAGAAAGAAGTCGTTGGCGTTCAGCGCGTTATTGCGCAGAAAGTAGTAAGCATTGCCGTGAAAACTGTTCTCGCCCGACTTTGTTATCGCTTCGACGTTACCGCCCGCGTTGCGTCCCTGCGAAGCGTCGTAGAGACTCGTTTGCACGATGAACTCCTGTAGCGAGTCCGTAGCCGGCACAGCGATGTTGGGCGTTGAATTCGTGCCGATCGAGTTGGCGTCGATACCGTTGATGCGCACATTGTTGCTCGTGGTGCGTTGACCGTTAACGGAGATGATCGCATCGCCGCGACCAAGCTCGGTGTTGTTCGCAACTGACGACGACGTGCCCGGCGAAAGCGTCAGAAGCTGTTGAAAGTTTCTGGTCGGGAGGGGCAGTTGTCGAATCGTTTGCTCTTCGATCGTGCGGCCGACCTGCGAAGTCTCCTGTTGCACGAGCGGAGCTTCGGCCCTGATCGTCACCATTCCGGAAACTGTTGCCGGATCAAGACGAACAGGCAGCGTGGTCGTCTGAGTGACGTTGATCTTCACTTCGTCGATGACGACGGTGCGAAAGCCGCTCGCGTTAATCTCGAGTTTGTAGGAGCCGGCCGGCAGGAGGGTGAAGACGAAGTCGCCTGATTCATTGGTGACTGCCTCGCGCTCCTGCGCCGTAATGAGGCTGGTGAGCTTCACGCTGGCGCCGCCGACCACCGCGCCGTTCGCGTCGACGACGTTGCCGCTCAACTGTCCGGTGCCGCCCTGTGCGAACGCGGCCGCGGCGCAGCAAAAAACGATCAATAGAAAACTGAGAGCTAATCGAATCGGGCTATACATAATTCTTCCTCCTACAAAAACACGAACGTTCGTTTTTCTTTTAGCCGCAGGAAGCGCAAAATGATTGCTGATCTTTGCTTAGGTTTTTCGGGACTTTTGTGCTTTCTTGTGGCCAACGCCGTCTGTCAATAATCCGCGACAATACATGTCCGTCAACTGCTTGATAACCTGCTCGTCACTCAAGCCAAAATGGCGATTGCCGCCAAACAACTTCTCTACCAGAAAGTAATTGAAAAACTGCATGTAAAGCGCCGTGAAACCTACCGCCGGATCGACGTCCGCGTGAACCGCGCCACAACTCTTCATCTCTGCAAACTGCCTCGCGAAGCGCCGTCGCAGGTTATGCGCCAGGCCGTCGAACATCTTGCGGAAGTGGCGATTCTCAAATTCGAGGACGTCGATGTACATCAGCAGCCAGAAGTCGTGATGATCGTTCACCATCTTCTTGATTTGCTGGCCAAAACGAATGAGCGACTCGGGCTTGAGCGGTTCGTCAATTTCGTCAAAGATCGAACGCAGGCGTCCGTCGATGGTCGTCTGGTACTTGCCGATAATCGAACCGAGGATCTCCTCTTTGGTCCGGTAGTAGTTGTAAACGTTACCGAGCGAAGTCCCTGCACGGGCGGCGATATTGCGCATCGAAGTGGCGTGAAAGCCTTGTTTGATGAAGAGTTTCTTGGCCGCCTCCTCGATACGATTCTTATTCTTCTCGATCGCGCTGGGACTGAGTTTGGGCATCTGCCTATAAAAACGAACGTCCGTATTTTATTTAGATTCGCGCCGGTGTCAAGGTTTGGTTTCACGCAAAGGCGCAAACAGGACGCGAAAGACACAAAGAAGAACTGTTTTCTTCGCGCCTTTGCGTCCTCTTTGCGCCTTTGCGTGAAATAGCGTTGACATCAATTGAGGGTGGGAGTATTTTTAAGGCACTTGGAAAAAGAAACGATGATCGCAGCGTTCAACCAACTCACTTTCACATCTCGTCGAAGCGAGTTGGTGTGTGCTTGTTTGTGTTGTTGTAGGCCGGCGAACGAGCGGACTGATGTGTATGTGACGTAGTTATACGCAATTATTAGCATTCACCAGGGCCGCTCCTTTCGAGCGGCCCTTTTTATTTGCGCTGAAACCGACACGAACGAGGAAACGATGCGAAACTCAAACCTGGCCATCTATTACGAACATCCCGATTGGTTTCGACCACTTTTCGCTGAACTCGACCGGCGCGGAGTTCCCTACGTCAAGCTTGATGCGACCCGCCATCTTTACGACCCAGGCGAGAAAGAAAGGTCGCATACAGTCGTCTTCAACCGGATGAGCCCTTCCGCTTACTTGCGCGGTCACGGCCACGGGATCTTTTACACGCTCCAGTATCTAAATCATCTCAAGAATCTGGGCACGCGAGTCATCAACGGCGAAAGAGCTTTCGGCATCGAGATCTCAAAAGCACGTCAGCTTTCCCTACTCGACTCTCTCAACCTCCCGTATCCAAAAGCATTCGTGCTCAACTCTCCGTCGCTGGCAGTCGAGGCTTCAGAAACCCTGCGCTTCCCGATCGTAGTTAAAGCAAACATCGGCGGCAGCGGCGCGGGGATTGTGCGCTTCGATTCACGAGATGCACTTGTTTCGGCTGTTGAAAACGCCAGAATCGATCTCGGTATCGATCAAACAGCCCTCGTTCAGGAGTTTATTCCGCCGCGCGGCGGGTACATCACGAGGGTGGAAACACTTAGGGGCAAATATCTCTACGCGATCAGAGTTTTCACCACCGGCGACACTTTTAATCTCTGTCCCGCCGACATCTGCCAGACCACCGATGGCGTCGAACTCGCTCGCGCAGCGTGTCCGGTTGATGCGCCGCGTTCGGGTCTGAAAGTCGAGGCATTCGAGCCGCCACTGGATGTAATCAGATCTGTAGAACGGATCGCGCAAGCGGCGCAGATCGACGTCGGTGGCATCGAGTACATCATCGATGAGCGCGACGGCTCACTGCTCTATTACGACATCAATGCGCTTTCCAACTTTGTGGCTGATGCAACGCGCGTCATCGGATTCGATCCGCACGCGCGGCTGGTCGATTTTCTGGAAGAGGAGGTTAGACGATGCGCTACGGTTACTGGCTCCCGGTTTTCGGCGGTTGGCTAAGATGGAACGATTCGAAGAGGCAGTGATTAAAGAAGGACGGATTTATGAGACATACAGCTATACATGAGAAATCAAGCAAGGCGCTTGAGTTATTTTTCAACATTCGCAGACGACGCTTGATCAACTTCAACACTCCGGTCGAACGACTCGAGCGATTGCAACGCGCAATACCCGGCGCGCCGCAACTCTGGATCAAGCGCGACGATCTCACCGGCTATCTTGGCGGCGGTAACAAGTTGCGCAAGCTCGAATATGTGATGGCCGATGCACTTTCTTTTGGTGCGACTACAATTGTCACCACGGGTTCGATCACTTCGAATCTGGCGCGCACAGCGGCGTTGATTGCGCGACGTTTGGGTCTGAAGTGTGAACTGATATTGAGTGGCGGTGATCCAAGAACGGCGCGTGCGAATTGGCGCGTGGCGGAGTTGCTCGACGTCAAAATACATCACGTTGCTTCGAGCAGTGAGCGGGTGTCGAGAATGAAGGAAGTCGCTGAGGATCTGGAAGCGAGAGGCGAGCGTGTTTACCAGATTCCGTTAGGCGCTTCGAATGAAACCGGATCGTTCGGCATGGTGTCCGCATTCGAAGAGCTTGGGATTCAGCAACTAGAGATTGGCGAGCAGTTTGATGCGATAGTTTTTGCGACTTCGTCCGGCGGCACACAAGCAGGACTCGAAGTCGGTAAGAGATTGTTCAACTATCCTGACTTGCAGTTGCTGGGCGTCAGTGCTGACGATCCGGCTGAAACGATTAAAGAGAACGCGTTGCTGGCAGTTGGACCAATGCTTGCGATGCTCGGTCGATCGGATGTGCCGGCGGCGCAGGAGTTATTCGTCGATGAGAGTTTCATCGGCGCCGGTTATGCGAAACCGACGAGAGAGTCTGAAGAAGCTGCGAAGCTCTTTGCAGAGACTGAGGGCGTATTGCTCGATCCTGTCTACACGAGTAAAGCCGCAGCGGGATTGATTGCGTATTCCCGTGAGGGACGTTTCAACCCAACGGACCGCGTGTTGTTCTGGCACACCGGAGGAGTGCTGTCAATGCTTTAAGATGACAACAGAAACGGTGCCTTACCAACTTGGCTACGCCACAATTTGGTGGCTATGGGTGGATTCGAACCACCAACCTAGCGCTTATGAGACGCTTGCTCTATCCACTTGAGCTACACAGCCGTTTGTTTTTGGAAGCCCGCGGAGGAGTTGAACCTCGTGCCTGTCCGCCCAGCTCTTGCTGAGGTTCGGTTTAGAAGACCGATGCCGGGAACGCGGGCCATGTTGGAGGCGATGGTGAGATTCGAACTCACACGTTGCTGTTTACAAGACAGCGGCTCTGCCAGTTGGAGCTACATCGCCTGAACGAGTTTGTGGTCGGGGCGTGAGGCCGACACGCCTCGCCAACTCCACGGTCCCAAACAGTCAGCATTCTGCAGGGATGAGTCACGCCCCGATAAACCGGTGGAGCGCGCGGTGAGACTCGAACTCACGATACCGGATT
>Ga0070700_100000081_pt1 | contig 64423 bp, 50 predicted proteins | sample KBSK5101metaG_FD_65456 | JGI IMG/M metagenome (GOLD analysis project Ga0070700, IMG submission 65456) | Corn, switchgrass and miscanthus rhizosphere microbial communities from Kellogg Biological Station, Michigan, USA - KBS K5-10-1 metaG | ecosystem: Host-associated > Plants > Roots >...
ATTCGGCATCGAAGTTCCCGTCACTGTGTTGTTCGAAGCCCCGACAATAGCTGAGTTTGCTAATAAGCTTCTTCAAGATCCAACCGATGGCCAGCGCATTGAACAAATCGCCGCATCATTAGGCAGTGCGGAAGAAATGTCAGACGAGGCTAAAGAGCAAGCAGGGGAAATGTCATCGTCGCCGATACGACCGGTGCCGAGAGATTTTGATTTACCGCTATCGTTCGCGCAACAACGACTCTGGGTTTTTGATCAGATGGCGCCAGGGAGTCCCGTCTACAACATCGCTGTGCCAATGCGTCTGACGGTGGCTCTGGACATCGCGGTATTGCAGCGGACGTTCGATGAGATCATCAGGAGACACGAGTCACTCCGCACTACTTTTCGTGAGGAGAACGGGCAACCGCGCCAGGTCATTTCTCCGCCGGCGCATGCGCCGTTACCAATAGTCGATCTTAGTTCCCTCTCTGAAGAAGTCCGCGAACGTGAAACGCGCCTCCTGGTGCAGCTGGAGGCGCTACGCCCCTTCGACCTTGCGCACGGGCCGTTGACCCGTGTGGGAGTGATTAGGCTTGGCGAGCAGGACCACATGGTGCTGTTGACGATGCACCATATCGTTTCCGACGGCTGGTCCATGGCTGTGCTGGTTGACGAGGTCACCAGACTCTATACCGCTTTCAGTCGTGGCGAACCGTCGCCGCTTCCGGAGCCAATGATTCAGTACGCCGACTATGCCGTCTGGCAGCGAGAGTGGCTGCAGGGAGAGGTGCTGGAGAAACAGGTCTCTTACTGGCGGCAGCAGCTGGAAGGCGCTCCGCAGCTGCTGGAGTTGCCGACAGACAGGCCACGTCTGGCAATCCAGACCTTCCGTGGAACGCTTGAACCCCTGGAAATCTCAGCGGAGCTAACGGCTAAGCTAAATGAGCTGGCTCGCCAGAATAACGTCACGCTCTTTATGCTCCTGCTGGCCGTCTACCAACTGCTGCTGCACCGCTACACCGGCCAGAAAGATATTTTGGTGGGCGGGGCTATCGCCGGACGGACGCGCGTCGGGACGGAGTCGCTTATCGGTTTTCTCGTTAACATGCTGGCCCTGCGAGGACGGTTTACTCGCGAGCTGACATTCGAAGAGTTGCTGCGGCAGGTGCGAGAGGTGACGCTGGGCGCATATGAGCATCAGGAGTTACCGTTTGACTATCTGGTGGAGGAGCTACAGCCGGAGCGGAGCTTGAGTTACAACCCGCTGATCCAGACGATGTTTGGCTTACAGAACCCTCCGCGCAGCCAGGCAGGAACAAATAATGCCGCGGATGCCGCGGATGTTGCCGATGAGCCGAGTACTGCCACTAGTGCGCCGATTACTGCGGCCGATGTGCCGAGTACTGCGACTGATGACAATGGTGCAGAACCGCCGCAGTTGCTACAGGGAACAGCAAAGTTCGACCTGACACTCTCGTTGGTGGAGAGAGGCGACGTCATACGGGGCGTAGTGGAGTACAACACTCACCTGTTCAATAGGCAGCGAATTCAACGCTTAATCGGCCATTACCAGCAGTTGCTGCACGCCATTGTGAACAATCCGCAGCAGCGCGTCTTGGAGTTGCCTCTGTTGACAGAAACAGAGCAGCAGTTACTGCAGGGCTTCAACGATCCCGCGCGCGCGCTTCCGCCGGCTGAGCTAGGTGCGCACCAGCTCTTCGAAGCGCAGGTAGCCAGGACGCCAGAGGCAGTGGCGCTGGTCCATGAAGACGAGCAACTGACTTATGCCGCGCTGAACGGGCGCGCCAACCAGCTAGCCCATTATCTGCGCGGCAGCGGTGTGGGAGCGGAAACGGTCGTAGGTGTCTGTCTCCCACGCAGTATCGATCAGACAGTGGCGCTACTTGGAGTGCTCAAGAGCGGTGCCGCTTACCTGCCCTTCGAGCCAGGCTACCCCGCGGAGCGGCTGGCCTCGCTGCTGGCAGAGACGAAGGCCGCGCTGGTGCTCACCAATGCTGAGTTGGCCCCAAGTCTGCCGCCGGGTGTGGACCAACTGGTGCTTGAGACAGTGCAGCCTGAGTTGGCCCAACTACCCACGAGTGATTATCAGCTTGAAGTCGCTCCAGACAGTCTCGCTTATATCGCCCAGGGCATTGCCGTCACTCACTCGGGCTTATTAGCTGCCGTCCAAAGTTCAACTGAAATGCTGGGCCTCACGGACGGTGATCGAGTGCTGGAGCTCTCGTCACCAGCGCGCGATGCGCATCTGCTGACCGTCTTTGCAACGCTGTTGCGCGGCGCGACGCTGGCGCTGTCGGCAGCCAGAGAACACAACGTTCTCAGCGCACCGGTGGCCCGCTTCCTGGAATTGCGCGGCGAAGATCTCTCCGGCGTGAGTACCGTCATCCTTTATGGCGAAGGTATTTCACCGCGGGTAATCGAGTCCTTCCCCGGAAAGAGATTTCTGCACGTGCGCGAATTGCCGGGCGCGATGCTCTTTCAACTCGCACGTGAGTACAACCAGGCAGAGCCACAATGGTCCACGCCGATTCCTTATGAGCGCGGCTCGCAGGTGGAATTCTATGTGCTTGATGAAGCCTTCCAACCTGTTCCCATGGGCGTCACGGGCGAATTATTTATCGCGGTCAGCAACCGCCAGCGTGGCTATGCAGGAGATGCGGATCTGACCGCCGCGGCTTTCGTGCCGAATCCCTTCAGCAGCGAAGGCGGCTCCCGGCTCTATGCCTCAGGTTTCCAGGTGCGGCTCGACGCCAATGGCAGGCTGCAACATCTTGGCAGCCCGCAGGAGCAGGTCAATCTCAGCGGCCACCACCTGAGTTTGAAAGAGATCGAAGCGGTAGTTACCCGACACTCGGCGGTACTGCACACCATCATCAGAGTTGATGTGGATGAAGAAGGACAGAAGAGTGTGATCGCCTACGTGGTGCCGGATGAGAGAGCCGCCACACTGCCTGCGCTTAGCGACCTACGCGACGTAACCGACTATCTGCGACCGGCGGCCTATGTAGTGCTCAATCAATTACCATTGTCAGTTGAGGGGGAAGTCGAGCTGGCGGCGCTGCCGAAAGCCGACTTGAAGACCGTCACCGAGTATGTGGCCCCACAGAGTCCGCTGGAGTTAGCACTGGCGAAAATATGGATGGACGTTTTGGAGGTAGAGAAAATATCCGTTCATGACAACTTCTTCAACCTCGGCGGACATTCCCTGCTTGCCACAATAGCCAACCTTCAAGTGAGCGATACATTCGGCATCGAAGTTCCCGTCACTGTGTTGTTCGAAGCCCCGACACTAGCTGAGTTTGCCAATAAGCTTCTTCACGATCCAACCGATGGCCAGCGCGTTGAAGAAATCGCCGCATTACTACTCAGTGTGGAAGAAATGTCGGACGAGGCAGTCAAAGCGTTGATCGCGAAAGAAGAAGCGGCATGAGTGGGCGGTCCTAACCTCTCTGCTGAGAAATGCAAACGGCTGGATCAGTTGTTGCGGCAGCTGAGCCTCTATCAAGATGAACACGCGGCAGCTCAAATTAAGAGAGATCGTAGACGGGCTGACTCGACTCCCGAATAACAGCATCTCGTTCTTCAATACGCGGGGCAAGCTTGTGAAGAAGAACTACCCGGCCCTTCACACTGACGTAAAGCACGCCGCCGCGAAGTTAAGAGAATGGGGCGTCGAAGCTGGAATGCGCGTTGGAATTCTTGCGACCAACTCTTATGAATGGGTTGTCTACCATCTCGCCTTACTCGACCTGGAATGCACTTCGGTCTGTTTTGCTGAGGATTTCGGAAACGAGTCTACAGACGAACTGTTTGAAAAGTTTGGACTGAGTCTGCTACTGCTTCAGAAAAGCGATACGTGGTCAAACGCTTCGGCAGGTGCGGGGACGGCGTTTATGGATCTTGAGAATAGTCCGGAGACGCGAGTCCGAGATTACAAGGCCTCACCGCTCGGCGATGATTTCGTCCCGTCAATGGTCTTTTCTTCCGGGACGACCGGCAAACTGAAATGCATGATCGTGAATTGCCGCGGCGTTGAAGATGCGATTACTGATTTTCAGACGTTGTTTCCCGCCAAAAGCGACGACAGCATCCTGATCTTCCTGCATCTATCCGGTATACAACAGCACTACATGCTTTATGGAGCTCTTTTCTACGGCACTGATCTTCAGCTCATTAAGCCGCCGCGCCTCTTTGTGGCGTTAAAGGAGCTAAAGCCCACTCTGTGCGTCGGTCCTCCACTGCTCTATGAAACTATTCACAACCAGTTCAAGAAGGCAGTGATGAACCTGGGCGCTCCGCGTCGGCTGGCGTTTCACATAGCGAGTAGGTTGGCAGAGGTCGCTCCCAATGCATTAGTACGCGATCGGCTCTCACACGTCTGTTACAACCGTCTGTACTCGAGCCTGGGCGGGCGAATGCGAATAATGTGGACCGGCATGGCGCCGATCAAAAGATCAACGCTGGAATTCTTTGCCAGAGCGCGGGTGCCCCTGTACGAAGTTTACGGTCTATCCGAGAGTGGTGTAATTGCCAGCAATACCCCAACACATAACAGGCTTTCTTCGGTGGGACGCGTGATTTCAGAAGGCAGTGTTTATTTGTTGGAGGACGGTGAGATCGTGGTCCATAGAGACAACTTACCGACGTTCGGCTACTGGACTGGAAATGGGGACCAGGCCAACTCAACATACTTACAGCCGAATACGGTAGCCACAGGTGACATTGGCCGGTTCGATGAGGATGGTTATCTCTACCTGGTGGGCCGGAAGAAAGACCTCATCATCACCAATCAAGGCCATAAGCTTCATCCGGAGACGCTGGAGGGACAAATTAATCGAAGCCCGGACGTCGAGCATTCAGTAGTCTTTGGCAATAATCTTCCTTATGTGGTGGCGGTGATTTCGGCCCAGGCGCCAATCACGAACGAAGTTAGATCCCGGATTGAGTCGCACATCGATAACATTAACTCCAAAATACCCGCAGCCGGCCGCATCGTCAGATTTTTCATCACTGACGAGCAGTTCACTCTCCAGAACGGATTCATGACCCGCACATTGAAACTCAACCGTGCCGCTCTGTTTGAGCGCTTCGCGAACGAGTTGGTTTAAGGAATGACATCCAATATCACGGCCGATCTGCTCCTCGTACATCCTCCCGCGTACTTCGATTTCAGAGACAATAGCGAGGTCTACTGGCCTTTTCTGAGTTCCGGTGGATCAGAATCGATCACGCCGCTTTATGAAAATTTTCCGGTAGGGTTTAAGACTCTGCAACGATTCCTTAGGGATCGCGGGCATGACGTAAAAATACTCAATCTCAGTACGGTGCTGCTGAAGTATCCCTCCTGCAACGTCAACAAGTTGTTTCGCAACGCCGAAGTAAGCGTGTTCGGAATCGACCTGCATTGGATGGTCCATGTTCAAGGTAGTTTAGAAATTGCGGCCATTCTAAAAGCACTGCACCCACAGGTGCCGATTCTATTTGGTGGCATCTCTTCCACGTACTATGCAGATGAGCTCATCCGTTACCCGTTCGTCGATATGGTCATGCGCGGCTACGATACGCATGAGCCAATGGCAACTCTCTTGTCGGAGTTGAAGGATGAACGCAGGTTCCAAAGAGTGCCGAACCTGGTATGGAAAAATGATGATGGCGAGATTAACGACAATGGGTTTTCCTATACCCCGCGAACCCTGACCTGCGGCATGGATCTTTCAACCCTGCCACAACAGAATTCAGGACTGTTCCCAATCAAGGACGTGCTGACAACTGAAAATGCCGGGTGCGTGCATAACTGTGGCTGGTGTGGTGGATCGAGAGAGGCGTTCAGGCGAGTAAATAAAGTGAGTTTCCCGATCGTGCAAAAGGATCTCGACGAACTGGCTTTCGAAATGAAGACGGTTGGTGAGAATCCCGGCGGTCCGACCTATAACTACTATTCACTGGGAACCTACAGCGAGCCACCGAACCGGCTGAACATTATTCTCGACCACATGTCGCAAGCCAATTTGAGCTCGGTAATGTATGACCAGTTTTTTCTTACCAGCGATGCGATTCTCAGGAAGATGACAAGTGCAGGTAAACGCGTGGTCGTCAATCTGTCGCCGCAAAGTCACGACGTAAGAGTCTCAAAACTGTCCGGCCGCGGCACCTACACGATGGATGAGATGGAGACGTGGATTGAAAAAGCGCTGGACTATGGAATCTCTGAAATCGATGTCTACTTTTTTATTGGAATGCCGGAACAGGACGAGAAGTCAGTCTTCGACACCGTGGCTTACTGTAAGAAACTGATGGAGCGTTTCCAGGGACAAAGAGTCGTCCCTTTCATCTGTCCGATGTTTCCCTTCCTCGATCCTGGATCGTCGTACTTTGAAAACCCGGAAGAGTGGGGTTACACCGTGTTCTATCGAACGGTGGAAGAACATCGGCGAGCGATGATGAGAGCGTCGCTTATTAATCGGACGAACTACGAAACGAGTTGGCTTAGCCGGTTCGACTTAATCAACGTGAGCTACAAAGCCATTCGAGAGCTCTTCATGTTGAAGGGTGAGATTGGCCTCTTTGCGGCGGCCATAATCGATCCTCTGTTGCGGCGCCTCGATGATGCACGACAGTTCATCAACGTGGTTCATCCGATCGACTGCATTGCAAACGAAGAAGATCGGAAAAAGGCTTTACGTGAAATAGGCGATGAAATTCTCCGGCGTAATAATCAAATCTTCTTCTCCGGTGTGCTGAACCAGGCGTTTCCGATTAACCGAAAGATAGGTGGACGCTGGTATGACGAAATGCTCTCGGTTGAAAGCTTGATTGAAGAATCGTGTATTAGCGACGTCTTGTTCGAGGAGGGAAACTCAGTATGTTCGGTTCCACACCCAGGATTGAGACCACAATCATAAAACTGCTGCGAGAGGCGTTACCCGCCCGTTCAGCAAAAATGGAGATCCGTCCGGAAATGTTTTTGCAGAAAGATCTCGCGATGGACTCGCTCGCGCTCGTTGCGTTTGCGGTGAGATTGGGAGAGGAATTTGAGATCGACCTCAATCAGTTCGCTGACAAAATTGGTGATACGCGCACAGTTAACGACGTGATAGTCACGGCGAAACACATTATCGAGCAGACGGAAGCGGCATAGCGAGGTTTAGGACCATCATGAAAAACGATTTATTTCTCGTTCACCCACCTGCATACTTCGACTTCAGGAATAGGAATGACATATATTGGCCGTTTTTCGGCACCTCTTCCGGGACGCCCATAACGCCGTTGTACGAGATGTTTCCTGTGGGCTGGAAGTCACTCAAGCGGGTGCTCGAAGAAAATGGTAACAAGGTGGATATCGTGAATCTGAGCACCGTCATGCTGCTCTATCCCGATATCGATTTGAAGTCTCTCTTCGGCGACGTCGAAACCAGACTCTTCGGCATCGATTTGCACTGGCTGGTGCATGTTCAAGGCAGCCTGGGCGTTGCGGAGTTCCTGAAGCAGGTTCATCCGGAAGTGCCGGTAGTGTTTGGCGGAATATCCTCCACCTACTATTACGAACAGCTCATGGAGTATCCTTTCATCGACATGGTCATGCGAGGCTACGACACTCATCTTCCAATGCTCAAGCTGATGGATGCGCTCAGGGACGGAGACCTCAACGATGTGCCGAATCTGGTCTGGAAGGACCGCGCCGGGAAGGTCGTGGAGAACGAGTTCAACCACAAGCCCCGGACACTCACCAACGGCATAAACTTTTCGACGATACCCGCTCCGGTGCAGTCACTTTTGCCGATCCGCGACGTGCTGACCACCGAGAACGCCGGCTGCGCCCATAACTGTGGATGGTGTGCGGGTTCGCGAGACTCGTTCCAGAGGATCAACCAGACGAAATACGCGGTGGTTCAAAAGGACCTTGAAGGCATCAAGTACGAAATGCACGAAATCGCGAAAATCCCGGGGAACGATAAGAAGTACAACCTCTATTCACTGGGCACCTACAGCGAATCGCCTGCGAGGTTCAATTCGATCCTGGATTACGTCGCGGAGTCTAATCTGAACACCGTGATGTACGATTTCTTCAGTTTGCCGGGCGATGAGGTGACCCAAAGGCTTTCGGGTACGAATCCAAAGGTCATCGCGAATCTCTCTCCAATGAGTCATGACGTGCGGGTCTCGCGCCTATCGGGAAGGGGCACGTATACGTTGGACGAAATGGAGGCCTGGATACACAAAGCCGTCGCTGCAGGGGTTTATGAAATAAACGTCTGGTTCTTGATAGGTCTCGAGGAGCAGGACGAGGATTCGGTCTGGGGAAGTGTAGAATACTGCCGGAGATTATTGACCGAATTCAAGGGTCACAAAGTGATCCCGTTCATTTGCCCCATGACACCGTTTTTGGATGCGGGTTCGAACTATTTCGAGGAGCCTGAAAAATACGGCTACAAGCTCTTCTGCAAGACGGTGGAAGACCATCGAAGGGCAATGATGCAACCTTCGTTGGTGGGCAGGATCAACTATGAAACGAAGTGGTTGACCAGAGAGCAACTCGTGACAGTGAGTTATGAAGCCGTCAAGCGCGTGTTTCAAATGAAGGGCGACGCGGGCCTCTACCCGCAACGCGTGGTGAAGGAGATCGCCGAGAAGATAGACGATGCAAGGGCGTTCACTATGCTCGTGCACGAAATCGATCAGATTCCCGACTCGTCGCTGCGCGAGCAAAAGATGACGGAGATTTCGGACGAGATCCTGCGGAGAAATAAGGAAACGATGTACTCGGGAGTCAGGAATCCGGCGATACCGATCAAAAGAAAGATCGGCGGCAGATGGTACGACGAGGTGCCCCCGGACTGGGACGAAGCGTACCTGAAGTCGAAATGTGTCAGCGCAGATTCCGAGCCCCTCAGTGAACGACCAATGACCGAAGAAGCGATGGGATTCCATAGTCCAGTGGGCATCAGCAAGGCGTTTGCATAAATGATCAATTTGCACAATCGAGTGTTCGCGACCGTCTCCAATTCCAAAAATGGAGAGGTCGACGAGAACACCTTCTACCACTATCGACAAGTTGGCGAGGTAATCACCGCGGAATATCACGGCGGCTCGATCCTGCAGGGTTTCATCCTGGGAAAAGTGGAGGGAGAGGGGTTCGTGCTCTTTTACCAACACCTCAATCGAGATCTCGAGTTCAGGACCGGCAAATGCTCCTCCATGCCCGAGCTACTGCCGAACGGCCGTCTTCGACTCCATCAGGAATGGCAGTGGACCAACGGGGACCTTTCGAAGGGGGAATCGGTGGTCGAAGAAGTTGGTAGTTTCGAGAAGGAGAAGAGTTAATGGAAGCCGTAATCCGAGAGAGTGGCGAGAGTATCGCGACCACCATCTACGATGGAATCGAGTTGGTGCTTGAAAAGAAGGTGGACCGCAATGATGCATTGCGGCTCCAGGACGAATTGGGATTTGACTCGTTGAGGATCGTTACGTTGATGAGTAACCTGAGCGAAGATCTCGGTGTGGACATGTTCGAATTCGAGGAAGAGGACCTGAGGTTGGAGACTGTCGGCGACTTGATTCGAATTTTGTCCAAGCACGTGGGACAGAAGTGAAGAGTTGACGGGCGGCCGAGATCTGCGGGGTTCGCGGGTAATATTCATGATTGAAATCAACCGAATCATCGATGGGCACTGCCATGTTGCCTCAACGGATTACACGCCTCGTTCATTTCTCGAAGGCGTGATTGACAACGTGATGAGCGCGTTGGCCGCGCAGGGCTTGAGGCCGGATCGCAACAATCTCATCAAAGTCTATCTCGATAAGATGCAGGACCCTGACTGTGATGAACTGATCTCAGAAATGGCTGAGGCAGGGATCGAAAAAGCAGTTCTTCTGCTGCCGGATTTCACCTACGCTTTGAAAGACTCAACGCTAACTATCAGTGAGATGTTTGATCGGCATCAAGCACTGTTGCAGCGTCACCCGGACAAGTTTTATGTGTTTGCCGGTGTGGACCCACGTTGGGGAGTTGATGGAATTCAACTCTTTGAAAAGGCAGTGAACGACTACGGGTTTCACGGGTTAAAGCTATACCCACCGTGTGGTTATAGTCCGAGTGATCGGGCTCTCTATCCGTATTATGAAATCTGTGCGCACCGCGGTTTGCCAGTCCTGACACATACCGGCGCGACCTCACCCGCCCTCGGATTCGAAACAGCACGGCCGATCTTCGTCGATCAAGCTGCACTGGATTTTCCCGGCGTTAACTTCATCCTTGCGCATGGCAGTGTCAATTACGTCGAAGAATGCACCATGCTTTGTGCTTTCAGACCGAATATTTATCTGGATATCAGCGGATTCGAAATGACTCCGGTGGAGCATCTCAACCCGCTGCTTTATCGCGGTATAAACCACAAGATTATCTTCGGTACCGATTGGCCGGTGTTCAGAATGCAAGGTTCACAGAAGAGCTTCGTTGAAAAACTACTTGACGATAATAGTCCTCTGGGAAACCTGCGCATGAAAGAGCTCGAAGCTATCTTTCACAACAGCATACAAGCGCTACTCAACCGGCAAACTAAAACTAAGGCAAACTAAAAGAGAGTGGTGCCCTAATTTGAAACTGTTCTCTGCGTTCTCTGCGTACCTCTGCGTTGAATTCATATGTAAAACAAATAGACGCAGAGAGCGCAGAGGTGCGCAAAGAACGCAGAGAAGAAAAATAGGGCACTACCAAAGAGTCACGAAACTTCATCGTGAGGTCGGATCTGTTTAGTTTGTTTGTGAAACCTTATTCCTCCCTACTGCCAGAAAATTCGCATTTCATAATTTATGGCAATAACAATTCCATAGCACAACTGAAGTTCCAATAGGGCGTTTTTGCGTCTGAGTGAGGTACTGCACTGATTTATTGGTGAGGCGGAGGGCTTTGTTTGTTCCGTCGACGGCAGCCTGTTTCTATTTTGATAATGAAAGGTATTGCAATGGGTATACCGATTCCAATCCCAATTCCATAAGCATCACCGTCAGCGGAACAATCAAGCCCTACGCGAACTCGGTGATGCCTCGCTCAGACACAAAAACGTCTTAACGTTACGCGAACCAATCGATCCAGACGGAATTTTCTGCGTTTGAAAACTATCTTTCCGGAGGGATTCCGAACTTAGCACTATCGGAGGAGGAGCTATGAGTACGGCTGCAACACTTCCGGCGCCAGATAAGAACGCCAGCAGTCAACGAACTGCTTTCGTGCGAAAAGCAGATCACTTAAAAATCAGTATCCGGCCGAGACGCACAGTTGACGGACGTCCCATCAATCAATCCATGGTTTCACGCCATGGTTACAGTTGGATTGATGTGCGCGCCACGTATGCTCATTTACCTTGCCAGTTCTTCTGGACGTGGCTGACGGGCAAAGCCTTGCCCACCGGCGAACCGAGAAATCCCAGACAGACTTTGCTTACTCCGGCAAGGCTGGCGCTTCAGTTATGTTGGTCGTGGGGGGTCATTCTGACCTCAATTTATACGGCCACAAAGCTCGACAATATCTTCGTATCCATCCTCGCCATTGTCTTCGTCATGAACCGCACGCGTGGTCTGCTTCACACGTTTCATTACACGAGTCACGGCGCGTCACTCGCCAACATGAAGCTGGCAAGATTCATGGGGAAATACTTCATGAGTGTCCCCATCATGCATACCACGTGGGGCGAGTACTTGAAGATCCATGCGCGCGATCACCATGGATATCCCACCATCTGCACGGATGAAGATCCCGATCAACAGTTTGTCATCGACCATGGATTCAAGGCACGCATGACGGAGCGAGAATTTTGGTTTGCTCTGCTGGTTGAGCCATTCAAACCGAAACATATCTGGGCCCACATTGCCTTCCGCCTAAGGCAGAATTTTGTCGTTCCTCCGTGGTCTGAAAAGGTGCCACGCCTTCTTTTCTGGATCATTCTGTTTACGGCCGTCACTTACTTTGGAGTATGGCCTGACTTTGCTCTTTATTACCTGTTTCCCTTATTCATACTCACACAATTCTCTTCTTACATTCAGCACGTCCCCGAACACCTTTGGTTTCCTCCGTCACGCGGCGATAAGACGGTCCACGAGTGGGTGGCGTCACTTACATGGGGGCGTTTCCTTGGTCGGCCCTTCCCTGACCGCCGGGATTCACCAAATTTTCTGGTCCATGGCGGCCGGCTCGTAGTCTGGTGGTTAAAGGTGTTCACCGTTGATCTGCCGTTCCGTCTCTTTACCTTTATGCAGGATCTCTCATCGCACGACTTCCATCACCGGACTCCGAAAGTGAACTTTTGGTCCATCACCAGGGAGCGAGCCAACGCTGAACTGAATCCGGGAAGTTGGGGACCCATGACTGAAACCTGGTCGGTGATGGAATCGATGCTGGTAATGCGTGATCATCTGGTATACGGAATTTCAGAACCCTTCTTTTACCCGGACATCGATGTGCCGCTGGGAGAACCCTCTACCGGTTTCGTCCCAAGGTCATCGTTGAATCAGTCAACCGCAGCGTAATTTCAAGATTGGAAAACATCATGACCTTTCGCTATAAAGAACTGCACGACAACTTAGTAAACTACGGCACGATTCTACTGAAACTGGGAGAACATCCTCTGACAGAAGCGGAGCTCGATCGACTCAACCAACTATCGGACGTATCGCATGTTCCCTATGAACACGTCCAAATCGGTGATGCCGGCGAGGAAAACTTCGTGGATGTGGCGCGCTTCATGACTGACGTCGAGCAGCCCTCGCTCGTCAACGAGGAAGCTGCTAACGAAGTGTTGGCTATTCTGGGAAGCCCTAAGATGACGCAATTCTATGATCAGGTCGTCGGAACGAATCTCGTAATACGCCGGTGCCAGGTCAACTTGCTGCACAAAGGAGGATTCGTCGGATTCCATCTTGATACGGACAGTAATCCTGATTACACCTCGCCTGTTGTCATTCAGTTCAGTTCGGATTATGAGGGCGGAAACTATGTGGTCCATCATCCAGTCCACTCTGCACAGGAATTCAGAATGCCGCGCTATAGCATGATTATCAGCAGTTGTAACCTGCCGCATGAGGTCAGCGAGGTCACCAGCGGTAGACGAAAGTCACTTGTTTACTTCCTGTCTAAACACGCCGGCAAGAACCGCCGCTGGGAAGGCGATGAAGTGGCGGACGCGATGGCGAAGACATCAGTGGCGACAGTAAACTACTAACAACTCGCGTTGCGAGCCCGGCTAAGGGAAAAGTTTCTGACAAGTATGAGATTGAGTCTCGAAGGAGTGCAGGTGATGAGTTCCATTTCAGGGTTTTGGAAAGACCAGTTGAGTGTCAAAGAATTTACGCTGCTCTATTCCGACTGTAATACTGAGATTATTCCCGAGGAAAAGAATCAGATTATTGCAGACCTCGATGAGAACCTTCCTGGTTATGACGTGCAACAGTACTTTGGCAGCCAGCCAAATATTTTTCGCGATTACGATCACTTGACCATCGCGCGCGATTCAATCAGCGGCAAGACAGTTGGCTTGCTTGGCTCAAAATGGTTCTCCTCAGCGGAACTGACATATCTCTATCTCTGGACGGCCATGATTGGTGAAAGTGCGCGCAAGAGTGGGCTGCTGACCAGCATTTTTCTATGGGAGCTAAACAAAGTGGTCCAGGAGAAGACGATACCTCCCTTGATCGCCACGAAGACTTACAACCCGATTGTCTACAAGGCTATGAACGCGCTTCACCACCTTATCGCCGGATCCCGATTCTATCCGGCCATCAACGGGTCGAATCAGGATCCCGAACTGGTTGCCCGGGCTAAACAAGTGGTGGCATTGCTATGTCCTAAGCTTGAGGTGAAGTATGACACCGCCGTCGTAGTCGGCGGTCAAGGCGTGCTGGCGCCAAACTTCTTCCCGGAGCTTCCCTCCTCCAGGGATCCAATCGTTGATTCGTACTTTGATTCGAATCTTACTCGCAACGATCAGATCTTGATGATAGTTGATATTCCTCCGTCTTCCTATCAAGCTGTTGATGTCCTTTTACGTAATGCTGCGATGACTAATTTCGCGAGTCTGCGGGCTCTTGCACATGTTTCTTGATCGCAGTGCCGGCTAACTCGCCATTGCTTTGAGAAACGCCTGCAGCAGTGGGTGGGGCTCAGCATAAGAAGAGTTGAGTTGCGGGACGAAGAGTGTTGCCACAAAAAAGGGATGGTCGGGCAGTTCCAGTATTCGCGCCTCATTGTTTTGGTCCACGCCGACTACGCGCAGGCCACCCTTATCAAGAATCTCCTGATACTCCGGGTTAAGGCCAAAGTTACAGTAGTAGTGCTCCTTGATGAAGCGTTTCCCGTAGATGTTAAAGACATTCGAATCCTCTTTAACTTCGATTGTAAGGAATTGTCCAACAAGCGAGCACTCGAGCTTAGTGATAAGTAGCTGTGAAGCATAAGGATCATATTCAGCGTGCTCGGAATCTTTGAGGTCCAACACATTTCGCGCGTATTCGATCACGATGTGCTGAAAGCCTCCGCACGTCCCCAGCGTAGGTCGCGAAGCAGTTCTTCCGAATTCAATCGCATTAAGAGCACCCTTCATACTTTCGTAAGGACTGCCGGGCGCGATCAAAAAACCGTCAAAATCTTGCAGACTATCGTTGCGCTCAATGAGTGATCGCGTAGGCAGCCAGCTCAGCTTCAGCGTAATGTCCAACGCGTTGGCGGTGTCCCTTAGCGCTTCATTCGTCGCGGGGTGAGGTTTGAAATCGGCATTGAAGTCGCCGACAATCGCAAGGCTCAACTTCACGATCTTACTTCTCTTTCATTTAATAATAGACACTCCACAGCTTACGCCCGGAACCATCCGAACTCAAGATCATTGAAGCGTACCAATATGTCTTCCGTAACAGCAGTCAAGACTGGTGAGTCCGCACTAGATTCGAGAAAACTCTCTTTCCTACCGCACGAAGAGACACATGGGCCAGCTCTAGCTGTCACTGGCCGTCATTTGCTGATGTTCGGCTCCTTGTATTTCGCACAGGGAGCGATGGTTGCTTATTTCAGTAACTTTCAGAAGCCATACCTCAGCAGTGTCGGTGTCAACGCACACACGATCGGAGTCTTAAGTGGTCTAATACTGCTGCCCTTTATTCTCAAGATCGGCATGGGGTTGATCTCCGATCGCGTCAACCTTCTCGGATTCGGCTATCGCAAACCCTATATCCTGCTGGGACTCACTTTATCAATTGCGATGCTTGCAGTTGCGAGCGTAGTAAAACCGCAAGTAAATCTCGCTCTGTTCGCTTCGCTGGTTTTCCTCGCGTCCATCGGCATGGCCCTCTTCGACACAGCTACTGACGGTCTGGCGGTTGATATATCAAATCCGAAATGGCATGGCGCCGTGCAGGCTTCGATGGTGTCCGGACGCGCAGTCGGCTTGATTATTATTTCGTGGAGTTGCGGATTGTTGGCGGAACGGCAGAATTATTCTTCGATTCTGCTAGTGATTGCGCTCTGTCTTTTGGTCCCACTTTTCCTCATCCTGCAATTTCGCGAGCCGCTCGCACACGTCAAAAGAAAGAACTTTCTGCGACTGGCACTTAGAAAACTTCTCACGCCTAAAATGCTGGTCTTTGGTGCCTACATTTTCTTAGCGACCCTCATCATGTGGGGAGGCATTAACGATCTGGTCGCCTTTTACATGAGCCGTGACCTGCACGCCTCACCCGCGCAACTCGGAACATACGGAGCACTGGTTGGCGTCGGCGCGATAATAGGCGCATTCGTCGGTGGCAGAGCGCTCGATCGCTGGAGTAAGCAATACACCGCTTACATTGCCGTATTTCTCATTTCAATTGTCGCAGTCTTGATCGGACTGACTACCAGGATATCGTCGATGTACGTCTTAGCTGTGTTTTGGGGATTGGCGTTTGGTTTTCAACAGACGGTTCTCGTGGCGCTGGCAATGCGACTGACTGACGTACGAGCTTCCGCCTCGATGTTTACCATCCTGATGACCATTGCCAACATCGGCTTAACAGTTGGCGAAGGCGTAACAACCTCACTGACAGACGACATCAGTTTCTCAACAATGTTTTGGTTACTCTCGGCAATCAATTTACTTCTGCTCTTTGGTCTTTGGGTTCTCTTCAAGCTAATGCGCAGCGACAAATCGCTCGCATGACTACAGCGAAACATTCGAATTGATGGAGGTTCAGCACAATGGTTGACAGTTACGACGCCATCGTTATCGGAGGCGGACCGGGCGGTTCTGCAATAAGCACACTACTAGCGCAGGCGGGTCGAAAGATTCTGCTGCTCGAGCGCGAAGAGTTTCCCCGCTATCACATCGGCGAGTCTTTACTATCCGGCACCGCCGACTTGCTCAAAAAACTCGGCGTGTTGGAGAAGATGGAGCAGGCAAATTACGTTAAGAAGTTTGGCGTGAGCTGGATTTGGGGAGTCAAGCGAGACCTGTGGACCGTGTACTTCAAGGATGCTCTCGCCACCCCTTACGACTTCGGTTATCAGGTGGAGCGAGGCTCGTTCGATGAGATGCTGCTCGACAATGCGCGAGAGCATGGCGTGAACGCACTCGAACGTCATCAAGTGGTGAATCTCACGTGGGAAGACGGCCGAGTAACCGGAGTCGAATATGAATCAGGCGCAACCGGGACGCGAACAACGGTTGAAGCACCATGGGTCATTGATGCTTCAGGTCAGTCCAATTTCATAACGCGACAGGTCGCCAACAAGCGGTGGGACGAGAAGCTGGCAAACATGGCCCTTTGGAATTACTGGAAAAATGCTGACCGGCCAGACGGTATAGACGCCGGCAACACTTTCCTGCCGACCTTCAGCGACGGCTGGTGGTGGTTCATTCCATTGCGCGACGATATCACGAGCGTCGGTGTCGTGCTGGACCGCGAAAACTACCTGGCAGCGAAGAAGGAGGGCATGAAAGACTACTACTTAAACGCGATTCAGCGAACGCCGGAACTTGCAGACCGCCTGAAGTCGGCAACGATGATCGACGAAATGAGGGTTCTCAAGGATTGGTCGTACACCTACGATCAGTTTTTTGGACGAGGTTTTATCGCGGTTGGTGATGCGGCATGCTTTATCGACCCGTTACTCTCGACCGGCGTCCACCTGGCGATGCTGTCTGGTTATCTCGGAGCAGCCTCACTCAATACGCTACTGGACGAACCCCAAAACGAAGGGCAGATCTTGTCCTTCTATCAGGAGCAGTACTCACGCGAGTTCAACCGGCTCAAGGACCAAATTTATTTCCTTTATGGCGGTCACTCTTCGCCCGAGTCTTACTTCTGGCATGCACGCAAAACCATGGACATGCCTGGAGCGAGTCCAAAGCAGGCATTCGTGTCATTGATCGCCGGCGCCTACGAGCATCGCTCATGGTATCGCCGTTTCATCACAAACCTCGATGTGCCTGATTCGCTGCGCCAGTTGGCGAATGGGCTCTTTACCGGCCAGGCCTCAGGCTCACAAATGGTTTCGGTTGAGGCACCGCTCGTACGCAATCCGACCTGGCAGGAAAGGACGAGCTTCGCTCTCGATGGCCTGCACTTGCGCCCGTCCACCATCCTCTCTTCGGCTGATGGTAACAATCTTCCTCTCACGCCTGACATGAGCATTGTGCTGAAACACATCGACGGACGTAAGAACTCCGTGCAACTGCTCGAGGAAATCGGAGAGAACGACGAAAGAAAAGACACGCTTCGATCGGTTCTGAATGAAGCAATCACGCACGGCGCAGTCGTGGTTTCAAAGGAACTCGCCGCGCAAGTCTAGATCACCACATCATCCTGAAAGGAGAACACCATGTCAGTAGTGAAATTGGTTGAGAAGGACGAAGCGACCGGTAAAGTAGAACTAGTCTTTAACGCTGTCGAACAACAGTACGGGTTCGTCCCGAATATCCTCAAAGCCATTGCTAATTGTCCCGATCTGCTTGCGACCTTCGCGCCCTTTTGGGGCGGCATCTACACGTCTCCTGTCATTAGTGCGCGCGACCGCGCTATCGCCGCCCTGGCAACGGCCCGGGCGCATAGTTGCAATTACTGCGTATCACACATGTCTGCTTCAGCTATGAAGGCTGGTCTAACTGGTGTCGAAATCGCGGCCACTACGTTGGACGGCAGCGACGCTCTTCCGAATGAGCGAGAGAAGTTGATTGTCGAGTACGCAACCACGCTTACGAAAGATACCGGCGGCGTTACCGACGATCTGCGCGCACGGCTGAAGGATCAGTTCAATGATGCGGAACTGGTGAATCTGACGCTGGTTATCGGTCTTTACAATTTAACGGGGCGCTTCCTGAGATCTCTGAATATCGAGGTTGAGGACGTCTTCCAGAGAATGCCGACGGCGAGTGCGTCGGCGTGATTGATCCTGACAGTTGGCGAGGAGAGCAACATGATAAATGACGACAACGAGTCAGTACGATATCTGGTAGCTGCGAGTCCGGCTGAGTTAGAGATGGTCGATTACCTGTGGCGAGAAGTTTATGTCGAGGAGCGGAGATGGCTGCCGCCCAAAACAAAGAATATCTTCGTGGATAAATATCATCCGCACTCAGCCTACCTACTCGCTCTCAAAAACGAAATGCCGATCGGAACTTTGCGTATTGTTCTCGACTCGGAAGTCGGGTTGCCGATTGAACAGTTTTTTGTGCTTGGTCCTTTGAAGGAAAGCCAGAAATTTGCCGAGAGTCAGAGATTGATCGTCTCGCCAAACTTCCGTAATCGGAAGGTCCAAGGCGCTCCGTATGGCATGTGGGCCGCGCTGATCAAAGCCTCGGTACACTACTGCTTTTTGCACAGAGTCTCATGCGTTCTCGCCGACGTCTTCACCGATGCCGCAAACCTTCCGATGGTCAAGAAGTTCGAGCGGATAGGATTCCACAAGATCGGCTGTCCTTTTCAAGACACGGAGTTGGATGCACCGGGAACCAGCATCGCCATGCTGCTCACGTTGTCGCAACTTCTGTCGCGCGTGTACACCTCACCGAGTCCGTTTTTCGAATACCTGCTTCAGTTTGATCCGGCGTTCACTTTTTACCGGACGAATGGAGAGATCCTGTTAGGTGAAGCTGCATCCATCGCGGATGTGCAAACAATGACCGTCGCGTCATGAGCGCGAGTAAAGAGAGGTTGCCATGGAGTTATGGAAAAGGATTGTCGATGAGGAAGGCCAGGAGATTCTGGACCTGATTCTTACGTTGTTGGTCAATTTCTATTACGCGGAGCTCGATATCATCAATGTTTGCGGCAGGTGGATCCCGCGCCGCACTATACTCGACGAGAAATTCATGCTGGTCGAGCACGCGTGGGATGAAATGCGTCACGCGCAACACTTCAAAGCCGGCGTCGAAGCGCTGGGCCTGAAGTGGGATGAGCTCGACCGCGACAAATACTACCTGCCGGATCAGTCAACGCGGTTCTCCAAATTGCTGAATAGTGATGATGAGATTGAGGTGCTCGTGGGCTTGAATCTCTATTCAGAAGGAGTGCTGGCGATGGAAGAGCTGGCCCAGTTACATCACAACAAGCCGGAGTATTTCCCGAAATTTGGAGAGATTCTTACCGAAGAAGGACGCCATTTGAAATTCGGCATCACTGTCGCGCGCAGGCGGTTTAAGGAGAGCGAAGAAGCGCGAGCAAAGGCCCAGGAGTATTGCGATCAGTTCGTGCACCACCTTCAGCAATACCTGTGGGAAGACATCAACGATGCTATCAATCTCGGAATTCATCTGAAATATCTGGACCCCGACTATCGGATGAAAGCTGTAAAAAGGTTTGAAAACGTAATGTCCGCCGTCAATTTGTCTGTCAACTGGCCGGCGACTGGACCGCTTTCAGAGGCCCGGCTTGCAGCAGCTCATAACTAGCGGTTGACACATTAAAGGAGACGGCAAAATGTATTTCGAGGAAGCGCTTTCCAGCCTCGAACCTGAGCGCAAGAAGTGGATTGATCAAAATCCGATCTTTGCAAAGATTCAGGACGGAAGCTTTACCCGTTGGCATTATCTCGCTTATCTCAAAGAGACCTATCACCTCGTGCGCCACACGCCCACGTATCTGAAGGTCGCTGCCGAGCGTATCACCGACAATGAGAATGGACTGCGAGATTACTACCTGCAGTTTGCCGACGATGAAACCGGACACGAGTTGCTCTGCGTGCATGACTTACGAGCTCTCGATGCCGAGCCGGAGCAGGTCCTCGCGGATAAGCCACTCGGCGGTAGTTGGGCCATGATCACGCAGAACTATTTTCTGTCGTCATTTGGGAATCCCGTGTCGCTCATCGGGGACACCATCGCGACTGAAGGGCTGGGATCGAATCTTGCGACGGGGATGGCCGACATACTTGAGAAGAAGTATGGCTTCCCGCATAACGCGACGACTTTCCTGCGCGTCCATGGCGAAGCTGACGTTGAACATACCGAAGCGGCCCGAGAAGCCCTCGAATCCTTCGGTCGCGAGCAGAACCACTACAACGACATTCTGCACACGTGGAAAATGACGCTTCGTTACTACGGCCAGTTGTTTTCTGACGTGCTGGCTCAGGGTGACGAATGGGACAAGCAACACCGCAGTGTCCACAGTGTCCATTGACGCCGGTTTAAACGGTGCGGGGTCCCTGGCGGCGGCGGCCCGTCAGATCCCGCCGCTCGCCGCGATGGTGTCGTCAATGCGGGATCAGCACACCAGAGGTGTGTCTTTCACAAGCACGAACAGCGTCGTGCATAAGAGTTACGCAACCTGTTACCAGGAGGCATGTGATCTCGCAGCCGCTTTCGAGGCACTGGGAGTTGGAGAAGGCGACATCGTCGCAATTCATGGCGCCAACTCATACGAATGGCTCCTGGCTGATTTGGCTTGCATAATAATCGGCGCCACGTCGCTGGCCCTTTATCCAAACGCGCCGCCTTCACGCGCGCTCGCCTACGTGAAAGAGATGGGTGCAAAGCTTCTTCTCACCGACGCTACCGGCTCGAACAGCGAAATGCGCGCGGCTCTTTGCAAAGTGATCAGTCTTAGCAACAAAGACGATCCGGAGCTGGATTCGGTGGGGAGTTTGGCACGCAAGTTTCAGGGTGAGCTGCCGCGGGAGCCGAAGTTGAAACCAGAGGCCGCGTTCACAATCGTTTCAACGAGCGGAACGCTTTCCGAACCGATGTTTTTTGCGGTTCATTCGTTGCCGTTGCTCTACACCATGGAGCAGTTCAAGAAAAATTACTCGCTGTCTGACAGTGACTCTATTCTGCTCGCGCTGCCATTGGCCCACTTGCCGCAGCGAATGATGGTCTATGGCGCAATCAAAAACGGGCTTCAGTTGGTGCTGTCCGGACCAACTCGATTTCTCAAAGACTCGCTCCGTTTTAATCCGACAGTTCATATTGTCGTCCCGCGAATGCTTCAGTACATCGACGATCGATTGATGAAAGAGTTGAAGCAGGGATCTGCGCGTGTGGTGCTTTGGTTGTTGCCGCTTCTGAGGTACTCGCGCCGCCTCGTCTATAGCCTGGTCGGAGCAAGGATTTTCGGTAAGAGAGCACGCTGCATTTTCGTGGGTAGCGCGCCCACGCCAAAGCCAGTGCTGCAAAGGTTAAAAGATCTCGGATGTCCTATTTACGAGGTCTACGGCACAACCGAGCTGGGCATGATCGCTCTCAACGAGCCAGGCGCATCGAAGGTCGGATCGGTCGGACAAGTCGTGAAGTGGGGCCAAATCAAAATCGATCCACAGAACAGCGAGGTCCAGTTTGCCACGCCTTTCCCGTTCTTCTACGGCAGGACACCGGAAGGAAAAATTGAACGCGACGGCAGCCTGGCAAACCGTTTTGTTCCCACGGGAGATATCGGGTCAATCGACGAAGACGGTTTTCTGAGTCTGCGCGGGCGGCTACGCGACTTTGTGGCGCTGTCAAATGGTGAAAAGATTTTTGTTCGCCCGATTGAAGAAAGGCTTTGCGAAATAGCCGGTGTAAACACATGCGTGGTCGTCGGCAACGGCGAACGTGAACTTGGCGCCGTGGTTTTCACAGATTCTCAGTTCAAATTTGAAAGCGACACACAGCGCGCCGAACATTTTCGCCAAAGCATTTTTAAGATCAATCAGACGCTCAGCCCCGTCGAGCGTATTAGAAAGTTTCGGGTGGTTGACCACGCGCCGGCGATCGAGGATGGCTGCCTGACTGAGACGTTGAAAATTCGCAGACACGTTATCAACCAGAGGTATGCAGGCGACTACCGGAGTTATCTGGCGGTATAAGTGATGAGCGCAGTAAGTGAACGTAAATCTAAACAGCGACCGACACGCCACGTCGTCAAGATCGATCGCGGCGAGATTCATTGTGACGTGCAGGGCGAGGGCCCGGTCGTTTGCTTGATGGCCACACTCGGCGGAAGTTGGGCGGCGCAGACGCGTCTTTTACGCGACCGCTATACGGTGTTGACATATAGCATGCGCGGCTACGGTGAATCACGAAACTTCGAGCAAGGTTTCCCATCCAACGAGGGACATGCCAGTGATCTGGAATCAATCCTGGATCAGCTCGGATTAGATCGCGTCGTGCTCGTTGGACTGTCGCACGGAGGTGCAGTCGCTCAACACTTTGCTGCCGCTTATCAGTCGCGGTTAAGAGGGCTCGCGATCGTGTCGTCATTCGCGTATGCATCCGGCTCCACGCGAATCTTTCTCGAACTTCTTCACGGCTTCCTGAAGAGAGGAGATCTGGCCACATTCTGGGAAGTGTTGCGGGCGTTTTTGTGCTCAGAAGAGAATTTTCCTCGGCTGCGGCGGATGGAGAGCTCCCTCAAGAGTTTGATGTTTGACCAGTATACCTGCGAGAGCCTGCTGGCTATTTACGAGACTTCTTTGCGCCACGACACAAGGGCGCTGCTGTCGACTATTAACGTTCCCACCCTCGTTGTTGGCGGCAAGGAAGACATGCTGTTTCCCCCGCGGATTACGGCAGAGTTGACGAGTCTCATACCGTATGCTGAGGAGCATCTTCTGCCAACCGCGCACGTGCCCCCAGTTGAAGATCTGCGAGCTTTTCACGCAACTCTGAGCAAGTTTCTCGACCGGCTCAATTAAACGGGCAGCGGTTGTTTATGGAAATGAGAATCCCGGGCGAGCGCGAACTGGAAATTGAGGGCGCAAGAGTGTGCTATCACGAGTTGGGAGCTCCGGACGGACAGCCGTTGGTGCTACTACACGGTTATATCAGCTCGTCTTATTCGTGGCGCGATGTGTGGCCTGCGCTTGCGAGAACGTGTCGTATCTACATCGTGGATCTTCCCGGTTACGGCAAGTCGGAACCATTGAAAGGACCGTCGACCATCGATGATTATGCCAGGTTTTTGAGCAGGTTGTTTGCAGCGCTCGAACTCGAAAACGCGATTGTGGTGGGCGCCCAAATGGGCGGCTCGATAGCTGCCTGGTTTGCTACGAAGTATCCCGAGCTCGTCAAGGGCCTGGTACTACTCGCCGCCGGAGCGATGGGTGAGCGACGCACAAACATGTGGCTCTACAAATTGGTTTCACAGCCGGTGCTGGGACGGGCAATCGTGCAACTGTTTCCGCAAAAGCTGTTCTTCAAGCGTCTGAAAGATGCTTACGTGAATCAGAACACAACAGCGGGCGACAGTCTCACTCCGTACTTTCGCACTTTCAAAAAAACCGGTCACATACAAACTCGCATCGCTCTCAAGATTCGTGAAAGTTTCGGCGATAATTTTCAGAACTTCGAACCGCATTTAAAGCAGATCGCCGCGCCCACGCTGCTGATCTGGGGTGATCTCGATCCATTGGTGCCGCTTTCATCTGCTCATAAGTTTAAGCGAGCGATCGTCAACTCAACCCTTGCGGTCATCAGGAATTGTGGTGATTTCCCTCAAGAGGAGTATCCGGACGTAGTCACCACACACCTCTTGAACTTCATTCGCACCACCGAAAGCGCAAACCTAACTTACGTGCTAAACAATCGCGCGTATTAACACTCCTCAACCTCGACTCAACACGGCGACAATTCAGGGAAGCAACAAAATGCAGGACATGCACCTTCCGATAGTTCAAATTTGCGTCATCCTGTTGGCGGCTGCTTTGGTTGTATGGTTGTTGAGCAAGTTTCGTCAGCCGCAAGTTGTTGGTGAAATGGTTGCCGGAATCATGCTCGGCCCGTCGTTGCTTGGTTGGGTTGCGCCGGGCATCTCTGCCGCACTATTCCCGCCTGCCAGTCTTGGCCCATTGTATCTGCTAAGTCAGGTCGGTCTCCTGCTGTTCATGTTCATGGTCGGCTTGGAGCTCGATACAGATAAGCTGCGCAAACTGGGTCACACCGCAGTCGTTATCAGTCACACCAGTATTATCGTACCTTTTGGGTTGGGTGCTTTGCTTGCGATCTTTCTTTTCGCACGCGTCGACAACACATTGCCGCGTACAGGGTTTATTTTGTTCATGGGTGCGGCCATGAGCGTCACAGCGTTTCCGGTGCTGGCGCGGATTCTGGATGAACGAAATCTGCTTGGGACGAAGCTTGGAACTCTGACAATTGCCTGTGCTGCCGTTGACGACGTGACCGCCTGGTGTCTTTTGGCAGTTATCATCGCCGTCGTTCGATCGGAGTTTAATCAGCTTGCCTGGTGGCAGATGCTTCTGGGGGTGGCAGCTTATCTGTGCGTGATGTTGTTTGTACTGCGACCCATGCTGCAGAAGCTCATCGCCCGGCAACAAGCTAAGAAAACCGAGAAGCTTATAGTTGTGTTGCTCGTCTGCATGTTGGTTTCAAGCGGGGTGACGGAATGGCTGGGAATCCACGCGCTGTTTGGATCATTCTTTGCGGGTGTGATCGTACCGAAAGGAAATGGTGTGGGCGAAGACATTCGCAATCGACTGCACCTTCCGGTGGTCACAGTTCTTATTCCTCTCTTCTTTGCCTATACGGGATTGCGAACGAATATCGCTCTGATTAGCAGCGCGGACATGATTCTGTACGGTGGTTTGGTCTTTTTGGTCGCCGTTGCCGGTAAGTTTGGTGGTTCAACGATCGCAGCGAGGGTGATGGGAGTCTCCTGGCGCGAAGCAACATCGATCGGCGTTCTCATGAATACTCGTGGGTTAATGGAGTTGGTGATTTTGAATATAGGTTTGGATATTGGCGTCCTTACGCGGCCCTTATTTTCAATAATGGTGTTCATGGCAGTGACGACAACTCTGATGACTACGCCGATATTATCGTGGATCTATCCTGAGTATAAGTCGAAAGGTTTCCAACCCCAGCTGGAACCGATGAGTTTGAAGCAACCTTATTCGGTGGCCGTCTCGGCTGAGAAGTTGAGCTAGACAGTCCGTGGATCTCTTTCAAACTCGTACTAATAAATGACTCTATACTCACCTCCCGCCACCAATTTCAATTTGAGCGTTACGTCGGATGTCCTGCCGAACGCACCTCGCCTTTCCCGTCGCCACAACTGAGGAGATTCGGTTGCCGTGTGATGGTCTAACTGGCTTTGCCGAATAGTGCCATTTGCCGAAAACCTCCAGGACAACTGGGTCCACGGACCTACCGTTAGGGTGGTCCAGAAAATAATACTTTACAGGTGAAACCAAGGAGAACAAACGAATGAGTGTCACACAAGTCTCACTGCAAGAATCATCGCTGCAAGAATATCTGGATGAGTTTTTCCAGGGTATATATACCGAAGCTGAGTTCAGGGAGTTGCAGGAATCAAGCCTGTACATGAATGCCCTGGCTGGTGATCATTGCAAACCGAAAGAAGCGGGCGGCATGGAGGAATGGGCAATTAAGAACCACCCCAATGCAGTTCAAAACCCGGTCTACTGCGACTGGTATCATGGTACGTGGCAAATACTGCGTTTGCTCAACATGGTGGCCGTCCCCAAATGGTACCCGTTTTATCGTGATACCCTGGCTGACGCCTTAACTCGAGTGGAACGCCCGAACGTATTGATTTCCGCCGCGGCTGATTATGGGATGCTTTGTACGTTACACCAGGCCATTGAATATGCCGGCGTCGAGGCCGATATCACCTTGATTGACATCTGCCAGTCTCCGTTGCAGTCGAGCGAGTGGTACGCGGCACGCCATGGCGTTTCGCTGACGTGCAAGGTCGATAACCTACTGAGCTCCAGAATTCCGGAACATGGTTACGATCTCGTCGTTACCGACGAATTCCTGACGGTGCTCAAGGATCCTGACAAGCCAACCATCGTGAACCAATGGCGAAGGATTTTGAAACCTGGTGGACTCCTGGTAACTACCGCGATGATTGGCAAGCCGACAACGATGGAATTGCGAGAAGGTTATGCCGCCAAGGCCCGTGAACGGCTAAGGCAATATGGTCCACTGTTGTTTCCCAATTATTCGACCGAGTTTGAGAAAAGCCTAACCGCGAATTGTGAGCGGTTTGCCTCTTTTCACACGCGTCACATGTTGCGCGACGAGCAACAAATCCGATCATTGTTTACCGACGCAGGGTTCAAGTTCGAGGTCCTATCGAAAATTGAAACACCTGGTGAGTGCGTCAACCCAACCTATTCCTTTCAAATCGCAGCAAGTTAAGATCGCGGGCTTTAATTGCAGCCTTAACGCCCAGTAGCGGGAGGTGTATGCCATGGCGATGAGTGAAGAGCTGACGCTAGAGGTGTGCAGTGCAGACACGATCGTCCGCGACGATGATGCATTGCGTGAATCTTATGCTCAACCTCGTTTTTAGCAGTTCCTGATCAGCTCGATCGAAACTGTTGTCGGTATACCGCGAACTTTCACCTAATCACGAGGACTTTATCCTCGGAGCTGACGTTGAATTCGTTAGTGAAGCCGTGGTGATTACCAAAGATTTCGGCGATAATGACCAGCGACTCGTCGCTTGTGTTGTTTTGCAGCGTCGGATCCGTAACGTAGACATTGGGCCTCGGATACGTTCGTTTCTGCGGGAACGCTTCCCGAAAATTTGATTCCGAGCGAAATGATAGGAACAAACGAGATGAAGGAACAAGAGATCGGTGTCGAAGCCGGCGGTCGGCAATTTCAACTCCATTATTTTGACCGCCCTGGAGCAGAGGACACGCTTCTATACGTTCATGGCCTGGGTTGTTCATCTGAAGACTTCCGGGGAATGACGGAGCAGCCCGCACTTCAGGGATGCCGCCTGGTTGCATATGACCACCCTGGCTGTGGTCGATCGCCTTACGACGTGAATCATCCGCTCAACATTGATTCCCTTGTCGAGGTCCTGGAGGCGTTTGTAAATGCAATGGAGCTGGATCGATTTCTGCTGATTGGCTCGAGTATGGGAGGCCTGGTCGCACTCCTGTATGCCGAACGCAATCCGGATAAAGTAAAAGGATTTGTGAATGTTGAAGGCAATTTGACCTCCGAGGATTGCATGTTCAGCCGACACGTGGTTGGTAATACATTCGAGCACTTTGAACAAAACGTTTTCCCGAAAATTAAGCAGGCGGTTGCGGCACGGCGCGGACGAGGATTTGCCGGTCATCTTGCGGTTCTGCAGCAAGCCAATCCACGGGCGTACTATGATCATTGTTTTCAGCTCGTGAAGTATTCAGACGACGGTAACCTCTTAGACCGATTCCTGGCGCTGCCTATGGAAAAGTATTTTGTCTATGGCGAGGAGAACCGGCATCTGAAATCACTTCCGATATTGCGGCAATCCAGTTGTCGCGTGTACGAAGTGGCCCAGGCGAATCACTTCCTGTTCTACGACGATCCAAAAGCCTTTGCAGAAATCTTGTCGGAATGCCGCCAGCATCGCGTTAAAAAAGCGGATGCATAGAGTAGTTATTTGGCGTCCCTCCCAATGCTCCTCGTTATTGAATACTTATCCTCAGCTCAAGGGCGATGCCACGCTTTGTACAAAAAGTCATCTGTCGTTGCGCGCCGCGGCTTCGCCGTCTGATGTGAGGCAGGGCTTGCCCTGCCCGGGTAGCCTTCTGCGCTTTGTGAATTAATCAGCTTTCGCACGCTTGTGCTTTCCTCTTCTATCAAGGGTGTTACCAATGTCCGAGGCAGAAATTGGTCTTTCGATTGTAATCCTTGGCATATTCCTTCTGGTTTCGCACGCTTTTGGATATGTCTCTGAGCGCCTTTCCCAGCCGAGGTTAATTGGAGAGATTCTGGCGGGTGTTGTTCTGGGTCCGTTCGTACTGGGAAAGATTGCTTCGCCGGGATTTACGTTTCTCTTCACGAATCCCATTCTCGGCGCGGACAAAACGGGACTTGTCCTTTCTTTGGTTTACTGGTTGGGCTTACTGTTGCTCATGTTTATTTCCGGGAGCGAAGTGCAAGGCCTGCTATCACCATCAAACCGGCATGAAACAGCGTGGCTGCTCGGAATTGGGAAGCTGTTGCCGTTTGCCTTCGTTATTGTCATTGGGTTGATCGGCGCAATTCCCATGAATTCGCTGATGGGCGTCCACGGAACGAAAATGTCGACTTTATTGGTGCTGGCCATTGCGGCAGCGGTAACGTCGATCCCGGTGATTTCCCGCATTTTTCAAGACCTCGGAATACTTCACACTCGCTTTGCAAGCCTGATCCTCGGAACCGCCATGCTCGAAGATGTCGGTTTGTGGGGAGTGTTATCAATTGCCATCGCATTGAGCGATCATCACTCGTCCGTTGGGGACAGCTTGATAGCAACTAATGCCTATCACATTGCGGTCACCTTTGGTTACATCGGGTTTGCCATGCTGGTTGCGCCACGGCTTCTTAAAACAACTCGGCGTTTTGACGATAGCGCAGTGTCACGGCATTCACTTGTCACATATGCTATTGCCCTCCTTTGCTTTTTTGTCGGGGTCGCCGCAGGCTTGGGTGTTAGCACCGTTTTCGCCGCGTTCCTGGCTGGTTATGCGCTAATTAACGGAATCCGGGACAGGGAGAAATCTACCCTCAACGTCGCCCTGCAAGCTATTAAGGCAGTTGCTTTCGGTGTGTTTGTCCCGATCTATTTTGCAATCGTGGGCTATCGGTTGAGTTTCGGTAACGACTTCTCGGCCGGCATGCTCTTAAGCTTTTTGTTGGGGTCATCTCTCATAGTGCTGCTGTTCGTTGGCCTTGCGGCTAAATTAGCCCGTTTCCGAGGTTTGGACATCATCAACCTGGCGATCGTTGCAAACGCGAGAGGTGGGCCCGGAATCGTTTTGGCCAGCATTGCGTTCGATGCTGGACTGATTAGCGGTGCGTTTTGTACCACCCTCGTCATCTCGGCGCTTTTTACCTCTCAAATGGCGGGTTGTTGGTTGCGATTCGTGCTGCGTCGCGGTTGGCCGTTGCTTTCGACGAACCCAGAGGAAAAGGCTGCTGACTTCAGTTTGTCAGCGCCGAGCCGCCATTTGCTGATGCCCGAGTTCGATTTCCAAAAGGTGAAAGTCGAAGAATAGCAATCAGCCGGATCAGATCGTGAATTCGCAGCACAACACGGTGAGGCGCCGACAACGAATCGGAGAACCGCCGTTTATGCAGGTTGTCTAATTCGCATGCAGAGGTCAGGGGTTCGATTCCCCTCTCCTCCAACATTTGTTTTCAATCATTTACGGCCGCCGGCACTGGCGGCCGTATTTCATTTATGGCCAATTGTGGACACCTTTTTCGGGAACTCAGTCTGATCGCTTGAACCGCCGCGCGTTTCGTGTCCTCAACTGATCTTACATAACGCATAATCACGCGCACATCGGAGTGGCCCAACAGTTGAGCAATCGTTAACGCATCGCATCCGGCCTTGGCTAACCGAGTGCCGAAAGTCGCTCTGAGATCCTTCCATATTAGCCCCTCGATACCGGCGAGTCGGCAAGCAGTGTGAAATCCCTTCTTCACTTCTCGCTGACGTTCGTCGTCGTCTTTAGGACTAACGAAAACATAATCATCAGCCCGCTTATCCTTGCACAATTCAGCCAACGTTTCTCTGACTTCATCGTTCATAGGAATGTCTCGCGGTCTGCCGTTCTTTGTCTTTCGCGCCGTGACGATGTTGCGAAGGAATCAACTTGACGGCGCTTCATTCTCAACTGTTCGCCAAGACGCATCCCTGTTCCGAGTGCGACGATCACGGCTGGCCTCAGGTGGGCGGTGGCCCGCTGAGTTCGGCCATGAGTCTCGGTTCTTCTTCGGGTAGCAAATATCGGTAGCGAAGATTATCGAGCGGGAAAAGATCAACTTTGCTGCAAGGATTGAATTCAGCTTTGTCATACAGAACAGCAAGTGAAAATGCCGAACTAAGCAGGTTCAATTCACGATTGACCGTTGCCGGTTGTCGTGCTGTTCCCTTCTTGGTTGGCGTATTCATGCGATCAGTTTTGAACCTCTCGACTAACTGAACTGAAATCTCTCGCAACGCTTTTCCCTCGAAATGCGCTTTCAACATCGGGACCATATAGACATCATCGCGCCACGATTTTTTGTTGACCTTAGACCAGGGTAGATAAACATCGTCGAGAAAATCTGAGAGAAGATCGGTTCCCTTTTGTTCGAGCCTCGAACCGTTTCTCAAAGATCTCCTGCTTGATCTTACTTTCCGCTTGTTCTGCTTTCTGCTTCGTCCGTGCCTCGGGAATCGAGCCTCGGTAACGGACGTCACGCACTCAAAAGTAGTAATGCCAGTGCATGCCTTTTCCACGTTTATAAACAGACATCAGTTGTTCTCCTTGAGGTTGCAGCCACCGGAGAACGCGGCGGATGGTAGCAGCATCGATCCTTCAAGTCATCAATTTTTTCGTCTGGTCCACTCGAGCATTTCTTCGAGATCGAAACGCAGAATGTTTGAACCTGGCGGCTTTCGATAAGGGATGCGATCCTGCGCAACCATCTCGTAGATCGTGCGCGGCTTGACCTTCTGCAGTTCGGCAACTTTCACAACCGTTAGGAAATGTTTCGGGATCGGCATTTGTAGATTGGGCATAATTCAACACCACTCCGATTGGCATTCAGTTGGACCAATCATCAATATGTGTGGCGCAGCAACTGATTCTTCAGATGCTAGATGAATCGCAAAATCCGACGCAGAGCCTGTTGGTGAGTGCCCTGAAACCCGTTAACGACTGCCCAGGATTCCGTCACTTATTCGCTCTCAATGGCGAGGCGGCTTTTCATTATTATCAAGTCGAACTCTAAGGTATAAATCACTGACGCATATGCAGTTACACGCAATCCTAGAGGTTCTTAAGAAAATTTCTAGAAACTCCAAAACTCTAAGGTCTGATGTACCGCTCTCGAACTGGATAGAGTTCTTCCCATGTGACGGTTTCCAGGGCATCCGACTGAAGCTTCAATACTCGATATAGTCAGGTGATGTATTAACCGCACCTTGTTCAACTTCATCTAATTGGTCTTTAATGAACGCACAGCATAGGGGTCAAGAGTAGATGAGTCATTCAACTCGGAACATAATTATCGCCTTTATCGCATCGCCGGGCGATGTTGCGGATGAGCGTCGAGTTGCCAGGGAAGTGGTTGATGAACTAAATGACTCATTGCGAGCTATTAACTGGCAGATTGATTTATTAGGATGGGAAGACACCCTGCCGGGCGCTGCAAGACCTCAGGAACTAATCAATAAAGATGTTGATGCTTGCCATCTATTTATTGGTATTTTATGGAGGCGGTGGGGTCAGCCTACTGGTGAATATTCTTCTGGCTTCGAGGAAGAGTTTGAGCGAGCCCGAAAGCGTCGAAAAGAAAGTAACCCTCCTGAGATATGGCTCTCCTTCAAACAGGTTGACTCTGAGTTATTGAAAGACCCAGGCGAACAACTCAAGCGTGTAGTTGCCTTTCGTCAGACTCAGATCGAGCTGAGGGAAGTTTTATTTAAAGAATTTACGGACCTTGAGGATTGGAGGGCGAAGCTACGAAACTGGCTTTTGCAATATGTTCTTGGACAGTTTAATCAGTCTCAGGAAGCTGCACAAACGGAAGAGAATGTTTCTGCGCCGCAGCGCCCAACAACAGAAGGACCTGACCTTTCAACGCTAACGGAAGACTCAGCTGTACGGCCGGCTTATGTGCAACTGGCAGATATTTTCAAAGCGCTATCGGATAAGTTACCCACCTCCGGAGACAACAGTGAAACAAAAAGTGTCATTGATTTAGAAAAGGCTGCACGATTAAACCTATTTTCTACAGCATTGATTTCCTCGCTTTATACGCATGAAGTGCTCGATAGCCATCTTACGAATTACTTATACCTAAAGAAAGAACAGTTGGAAGCCATCAAAATAGAGCGAGATTTGCTTTTCCGCACCATCATCAGCGACCAGGCTCATGTGCTTCCAGGCTGGTATTGGTTCAGAGACTTAGAGCAAGAAGAAATTGAATCAGTACTCTTCCAAACAGCAGTCTTGGATAACGAAGCCGAGATTAGGACTCAGGCCTTACGCATTCTTAAAGATGCACGTATCAAACCGACAAAAGAGGCGACCAAAAAATTTATTAGATATAGTTTGACAGACAAAGAAGATGGTGTTCGCCTGGCCAGCTTACAATACTTCGGCTCGTATGGTGACACCGACGACTTGATGGCGATCCAGCCGCTATTGATGAACGAAAACTCACTTGTGAGAGACGGTGCGCAGCTAGCCAGATTCAGAATAGTTGCCCGACGCAATATCAACGAAGCATTCGCCGGATTAGTGACACCAGACGTAAGTGCCAACCTAACGGAAGCATTCAGCGAATTCGATATTGAAAGCCGGGAGATTGAAAATGAGTCTCTTACCGCAGCGCTTAGCCACACTAACGTCTCGATAAAATTATTTGCTCTTAAAGAACTTTCGCGCCGAGGCGCCATTAGTACAGACAACCTTAAGCAACTAATCAGTCATAGCTCCAAACAAGTAAAAGAGGCCGCATATGTGGAACTCGTCAAAAGGGAAGAAAACGTCGACTTTGATCAGCTCTCAGAAGCGTTGCCAGATGAGAAAAATATCCGATCGTTTTTTTATGGTTCGTCCTATCCTTCGATTGAGCCTAGCCCTACTCTTTTAGCATTTTATGGAAGATTCACCTTTGATGAGCTACTTTCCAAGCTCGACTATCATTCCGCGAACACACCTTTAGTTTTAAAAGCCCTGGGCCAGTATCATTTCAATCGAATATCGGATCTTATTAGGACAAATCTTGCTGACGATTTTGAATCTCTCGGCAGTCAGGCAATTGAACGGATCAGAGTGCAATATAGCGAGCATGCTGATGATGTAATCGGGGCATTCAAAGGCTTGGAGAGATTTATTAAGGATGGACTTATCTCGGCAGCACTCGCTAGCTTGGCAGCTAACGGTGAACCCACCGATGTTGAGCTTGCAAGAAAATATTTGAACAGCTCAGAGGATTATGTTCGCTTTGAAGCAATTCGCATTATCGAGCGATTCGGTGACGCATCTGATGTAGAACCGCTACTCAATATATTTAGAAGCTCTTACGGCAACCTGAAGAAAGCGGCTTTCAAGGCTGCTATTAAGTTATCCCCGGGTATCAACGGCGCTGCGGGCACAGTCTTAGAAAGCGAAGATCCAACCTTTGTGGAGATGGCAATAAGGGCGATTTGGAATGAGGATAAAGAAGTAGTGGCTCCGCTCTTAGAGCCTTTGCTATACGATGAAAACGCCGAAATTAGAACAACAATATTGAGGTATATCATCGAGAAATACTCGAAAGAGGAGATGGTGCAACTTTTGCAAAAATATGCGGGAGAGACACGCTATTATTACAATGTTGTATGTTGGATCGATAGGACACTTTATGCACCTCACGGAATCAGCGAAATGTTTATTCGTAAGATTAAAGCGTATTGACACCTCGCCGACACTCGGCCGAACAGCCGCAGGAAGCCCCCTTAAAGTTCCTGTGGTAAAGGCAATCGACACGTCAATTCGTTGCACTCAGAGTTCGCCTAAAAAAGTGTGGCCAATTTGTGGACAGAATTCTCAGCACAGCAGGGTGAGGCGCTGGTAACGAATGGGAATGAACCGCAAAACCCTTAATTACCTTGGTGGCTGCAACTTTCGAAAAGACAAATCTTAATGATCTGCCCGGCGTCTAATTCGCAATGCGGAGACCCGGGGGGTCATTCCCCTCTGCTCCACAAATAAATCAACTACTTACGGCAGGGCACCCACCCTGCCTTTTTTTATTTTCGCCTTCTAAGCTTGCTCTCATGACGGAGGAAAGAACCAGCGGGCGTCAGGATGAAGCGCATAAGACTGCGATATATCGGAGCAAGCTACAAAACTGGGACAAACAAGCAAGTGTCCGGGTGAAGGCTCCGATATACTTAGAGGTAGCACGGAATGCAACCAACTAGCTCGCGTAAATCTTCGGGGTTGCCTTTCTTCCCGGAATTTGTTTGGCTTACAAAGCGAAACGGCTCACGATGCGTCAACATCGTGAGCCAAGTCTAAAGAAAGAGAAAATGGTCTTCAGCCTGAGAACTTGAAGGGTTCGATCTTGCCGGCCGCATTGGGCCAACTGACTTCAGCACTAGTTCCTGTTCGGCTGGCTTGCTCCGGTTTCACATTCAGGGTGCAAACATAGGGTGGGCTCCGAACTGTCGCGCCTCCACCTCTTGTCCCGTCATCACAAAGTGGTCCACCCCCCGCAAAAAGCTGTCGAGGTAGACCTCGACGCTCGTGGTGAAGTCTTGCACATAAATCTTCTTAGTTGTTTCCAGTAGGTGGGACTCCAGGATGGGAGTGACCGTCAGTGAAAAGTCGCTTTGGGCTTCCCCCAGATGGCCTATGTTCCAGGAGATCAATGCTGTCTTTCTTGGCGGCGGGCCTATTTGCAGATCGTAGCCAACCCCCTCCCTCCAGCATACGAAGTCACGCTCCACATAAAGGCCACTGTAATAGACGAGGCCATCTCTGGAGCCCACGCCGGGCCATTTGTAGACCTTATTTTCCCGGCAGTAGGGATGGTACTTGTTGAGTTGACCTGGCGTGGAAATGATCTTCCAGATAGTGGCTGCGGGAGCCTGGATGATCCGGCCCATCCTGACATGTTCGCCCAGCTCCAGACCCCTTTTTGAGAGATCGGCTTGAAGTTGTCCTTTTTCTATTTCGTCCATGATCAGCTCCGATTGTTGATGCGTGAGGTCTAAAAACGATCAAACTGCCGAAGCGGTCTCTTCGCGGTGACGGGCGGTGGTTTCCGCTGTGGGAAGACAGGTCTTCAGCAAGAGGGCGTTCCACGAGGTTCCCGTCGCCACCCCATAGGCGACTAAATAGCCGTTGGGAAATTCCTGCTTCGAACTGATGTCCTTTAAATTCCGGATAAGATCCACATCTCCCAAATGCCCGCCCTTTCCCTTCACCATGTTTTCAAAGAACACCTTCGAAAAGGATATTCCCAGTAGCTTGGCGTAGTGTCTCCAGACGAACTCGGTGGTATTAAGGGGAACAAGAACGGGAACATCGTTGAAGCTCAGACCGTGCTTCCGAAGCAGCTCCTGAATAAGGCATGTTCCCACGTCAATGACCCTCTGCTGGTTTTTGACGTCGAGGAAGCTGTTGACGCTGTTCATTCTCCCGTCGGTTTTGCCAACGCCGTCAATAATCTCAAACAAGCCAGATCCGCCGGAGATCAACATGAGACCCTGGCCATCCCCGACGAATATCGATCCGCCCATCAGCCGCTTTTGGGTGAGTTCGAAGTAATTCGAGGACAGTATCAGTACCTTGTCGGCCCCACCGTGCTCCACCAGCAGCTTGGCGATATTGATCGCGGTGAACGACCCCGTGCACTCCTGTTCCACGTTGAAGACGATGGCGTTGGCCATTTCCATTTTTTGCTGCAGGAAATAAGGGACGTTGACGCATTCCTCGTCCGAGTGCAAGGCCCATGGGTCCCCCACGGAAACGGAGTCCCCATGAGCATAAATGATGTGACTAATCTCCGACGGCCTGGCGATTCTCGTGGCGAACATCTCGGTAAGCATGTCCACAAAAATGCCTGCTTCGGTTCTTCTATCACCCCGGAACATGCTCGACATCGCTTCAAAGGGTTTCAAGGCGGTGATGAGGTTCTGTTTGGGGATGGTCTTTCCGACCAGCTTTTCGGATATCTTCGCGAAGTCACGTTCGCTCAATCCCTCGTCGGATAGGATATCCGAGAGGGTGATTCTCGCGTTCGGGACGAAGTAGTCGAGATGCGCGATGTAGGATTTCTGCTGCACAGCGCTCAGCCAATTATAAATGTGCCGGGACTTTAGGTTACAGACCTAAGCAGTGTGTTTTGTTCCAAAGGAATCATCGCCGATGGCCCTTAGGCCTTCGGGTCTAGCCATCGCACGCAATTCGGGCTTGGAAACGGATTAGGCGGTGACGAATGGGTGACCGCGAGTGGTAGTCTTCAGTTGCCGGTTGTACCCATACTTGTCTTCACCGGCCACTAGCACAGCGCCATATTTGTGCAGGGACAAAGAAGCGCCGTACTCTTCGATCACCGTCGTGTCCGGATAGATCTTGACGTAGGGCGGCACGTACCGGGAGGCGAACCCGAGCCTCAGGACATTTGCTTCCGCTGCATTCGGGAGGGAGGCATGAGCGAGGGTGGACCAGAAAATGACGTACTGACCGGCTTTCATCGGGATGGTCACCGCCTTGGATTCATCTGGCTTGACATTGGGATCGACGAGAAGTTCCGTGTAGTCATACCCGAAGAAGCCACTGAGAACGCCTCCCTTTATTTTCCGGTTGACCTGATCCGGGTTGTAGTTCATCTTTTTCATTTCGTCATAGAACATTTTCCTGTGCGTTCCGGGTTGGAACCTAAGACACGCAGTTTTTTCGGAAGCCTCCGTGAAAGCTGTCCAGACCGTGACGGTGCCTCCGAAACCGGTCTTAGGCCAGATAATCTGGGGTTTTCCCGATGCCATGGCGAAGTTATCCGCCTGATGCCAGTCCGTTCCCTCATCTCCGCCGTACTTGGGGAAGAATTCCGTCCTCCAGCATAAGATATCCGGGCCCAGGATGCCTTTGAGCTTGTTCACGATTTCGGGCCTCGCGACGTGTTGGGCGAGAAACGGAATATCCAGATGCCGATCATAATTGGCTATGTTGTTCGGCCCGGAGTGCATGTCGATCTCGTAGATTGCATGGCTTCTATCGAAGACCTGGCGCCGGGTCTTGTTCCATATCTGTTCCATCTCTTCCGGTTCGTACAAGGTAAAGGGACCTACATAGCCGTTTTCATCGATAAACTTTTGTTCCTCGTCAGTTAGCGCAAAGGGTTCGACCTCGTTAGTAATCATGGTTTTTCCTCTACTTTCTGGATTCCCTTCCATTCTTATATCGTGGCGGCCTGAACAACTTCATTTTCCTTCAGCCTCAGTTGTTCCTCCGTCACGAGGATCGCGAGGGTCGACACCGTAGTCCTCTCGCCGGAGAAAAGGGACAGATCGAAACGGGTTCCGAAAGTCTCGTTGATCTGGTTCACGACCTGTATAGCCATAACTGAATGACCACCCATATCAAAGAAATCATCGTCGAGGCCGACCTTCGGGACGTTCAGGGCTTCGGCGACAAATGCCCCTATGACGACCTCGAGAGTCGACCGCTTCTCGTTTTGGGGCTTGGCGCCGTTGCTGGGCGCGTTTTCGTTTTGAAGCGCGATACGGTCAATTTTTCCATTTGGATTCAAGGGTGCCTCCTTTATTTCGATGAATGTGTTCGGAACCATGTTCTTTGGGAGTTTTAATCCCACGTATTGTCTCAAGTCGCCTTCGACAGTCTTCGCTTCCCTGTCTGGCATGGACTCTTTGGGAATTACATAAGCAACAATATGCTGATCGCCCAACCTGATCTCCTGTACCACGACGATGGCTTCTCGCACTCTCGGGTGTTGGCGAAGAACCGTTTCTATTTCTTCCAGTTCGATCCGGATGCCGTTGACCTTGACCTGATTGTCGACGCGGCCCGCATATTCGAAGTTCCCATCCTTCCCGAGCCGGCCCAGGTCTCCGGTGCGATATAGCACCTCCGGTTTGGAATCAAGCTTCACCGTGATGAATTTCTTTTTCGTCAGCTCGGCATCGTTGAGGTAACCCTTGCCCACACCGTCTCCCGCAATGCAGAGCTCGCCGATTTCACCGTCGGGCAGGCGGTTCATGTCTGGATCCATCACATACACGTGCGTGTTATAGATGGGGATGCCGATGGGCACCGCGTTCGAAACGTAACGGTTAAAGTCATGCAGCCTGTAATAGGTCGAAACGTCTGAGCATTCGGCGGTCCCGTACACGTTTACTAATTCCGTTTTGCAATATTCTGAAGAGACCCATTCCTTTAGTCTGGCTCCCGAGATGGGCTCTCCGCCCAGAAAGACGGTTCGCAGCGAGTCCAGCTTTCGAAGCGACTCAGGAGGTTGGTTTTCGATCAAGGGATAGAACGGGCTCGGTGCACAGTTCAATAAGGTGATTTTCTGGGCGTCGATAGTATTCAGGATCCGCTCCGTGCTGTAATAATTCGAGGCGAGCAGATGGAGTTCTCCGCCGCAAATCAGCGGCATAGCCAGCGCCCTTTGGGTGATGTCGAAGCTGAAAGAACTCACCAGCAGAACCTTGTCTAGTGACGTTATCTCGAACTGCTTAGTGAACCAGTTGAGCAGGTTCCTCCAACCCCGGTGGTAGACCGCGGCCGCCTTGGATTTGCCGGTCGAGCCGGACGTGAAAGTGATATAAGCCAGATCATCGGGGGTTGCACTACGACGGGGGTTGTCAGAGCTCGCTCGCTCAATCGCATCCTTGTCACCATCGAGGGTAATGACGGCAACGTTGCTTTCGGGAAGCCGCTCCAGTAAGGCATTCATCGACAGCAGATGCTCAAGCGTCACGCCTTGCAGCATCGCGGTCAGGCGCGCCTTGGGGTAGGTGGTATCGAGGGGCACATAGGCTCCGCCAGCCTTGAGGACTCCGAGGACTGCAATCACCATCTCGCATGACCGGTCGATAAAAATGCCCACGGGAGAGTTGGCTTTCACGCCCCGCTTCATCAAGTAGTTGGCCAGTTGATTCGCTTTGCGGTTGAGCTCCGCATACGTGTACCTGGTCGTGCCCGACACCAGGGCAATCGAATCCGGCGCTGTGGCTGCGCGCTGCTCGAAGAGCTCGTGGATACACAAATGGATCGGGTACTCAATGGGGAAGCTAATTTTCATGGCTTAATTAAGCTGACGTCTTGCCGCAGCAGGATGAACAACTCTCGATATAAGTTGGAGATTACCGCTGAATGTATTCCTGAAAGCGGTGAACTGTCTGTCACTGGTTGACAGTTCAGCGAGAGAGAAAGTGTTCGAACACCAATAATCCATTACTTCGCTGCGACGCCGCGAGTCAGGTCAGCGTACCTCAGCCGCTTTCGCGCCTCGCGCAACGAGACATCTTCATTCAGGACGAGGTCAACGATCTCGTTCTCAACATTTTTGATCTCCTCTGCGCGTTCCGCGAGTTGATCCAGAATAGCGGCGGGGATTACTACTACACCGTTGTCATCGCCGAAGATAAAGTCTCCGGGGTTGATCGTGACGCCCTCGATCGTAATCGGCACGTTGACGGCCTTGAGTCTCGTGCGTCCCTTTCCTGTTACCATGAATGAGCCTTTTGAAAATAGTGGGTAATCAAGCTCGGCGATTTCATCGATGTCCCGGTTGAGACCGTTGATAACCGTTCCGCGAATTCCCTTCTTGATGGCGTAGTGGGTGAGAATGCCGCCCCAGCAAGTCGACGATTCAAGACCCAGATTGTCGATCACGATCACTTGCCCGCTCGGCACGTCGTCGACGAAATCGGCAGCGTCTCGGAAGCTGGGATCGTCGTTAAGCTGCCTGGCCACTGTGAATGCCGGCCCAAACACTTTTCGACGGGGCACTGCCGGACGAATTCTGATAAGTCCGCTGACCACTCCGAACGGCTCGAGCGCGTCGGAAACCTGAGGCGTTGTAAGCGCGAAAAATCGTTCTCGGTAGCGTTCTGTTGTGTCCATTCTTTTACGCCACAAAAAGGCACAAGAAGCACAAATGATTTTCCTGAGGTTTTGTGATTTTTGTGCCTTTTTGTGGCTATGCCCGGGAGATCACTTCTGTCTGGATGGTGCACTTCAACATCACGGCCGGATCGAGCTCGGTGCCTATGCCTGGTCCGGGCAACGGTTGGACCAACCCGGGACCAACAAGCGTGATCGGGTCGCGTACGATCTGTTCGATGAAATAGCGTTCGCTGGCGCCAACGTCGCTGGGATACAGCACGTTGGGCAGCGTGCAAACGGCAATATTCATCCAGCGTCCGACCCCTGATTCGATCTTCGAGCCGATAAAAACCGGTATGCCCGCCTCCTGGCAGCGATCGTGTATGCGAATGGAGTTCGCGATGCCGCCGACTCGTCCCACCTTCAGGTTCACCATGCGGGCCGCTTTTAGTTGCAGCATCAACTCTACGTCGTCCATGTCGGTGATCGATTCGTCCAGACAAACCGGCGCTGAAAGTCGAGCTTGCAACTTCGCCAGCGGGAGCCACGCGCCTCTCGGAAACGGTTGCTCGATGATGACGGGTTCAAATTTATCGAGCGCCAGCAGTTGGTCCATGTCCTTTTCCGTATAGCCACCGTTGGCATCAGCGAGGATGATCAGCTTCGGAAACGCTTTACGCACTGCTGCAAGCAACTCCTTGTCCCACCCGGGCTTGATCTTGAGCTTGATGCGTTCGTAACCCGCTGCGACCGCGTCGCCAATGGCTTTGAGTGCAGTCTCGATGTCTTTCTTGAATCCGCAGGTCGCGCCTGACTTAACCGGTCGCCGTTCCCCTCCGATTAGCTCATAAAGAGGAATTGAATGTACTCGCGCGTAAAGGTCCCAGACTGCGCATTCCAAAGTTGCCTTGCCTTCGTAATGGCCCGAGATCAGAGAGAATGCTTCGTGTATTTCCCGCGGATGCTCAAACTCACAATTCAGCAGCGGCTCCGCGAGCCATTTCCTGATCACCCAACGGTTTGTTTCCACAGTCTCGTAGCAGTAGTACGGCGTCTCCATCGCCGTGGACTCGCCGTAACCGTAAGCACCGTCCGCCGTCTGCACTTCAACAATCAGCTTGGTCCATTCACGGATCTGCTGCCAGCGGTTTTGAAACGTGAACCGCAACGGCACGCGCACAAATCGCAGAATGATGCGATCGACTTTCATTCGTAAACGCGGACGGCGAGTTTTCTGCCGCCCTGGAAGACGTTGACTTTGTATCCGGATCCGGCTTTGGAACCGAGGCCACACAAGCGGCCGCCAAACATGAACGAATCGAGACTCGCGGTCAGGAGCGCCACTTCCATGTGGGCAGTATCGAGCAGCACGGGATAGGTCTGGCCCGTTATGAATTCCTGTGCCGTGTAGCCCTTGCGCGCAGCCAGCTTCACCTTCTCGACCCAGTAATCACGCGGAACTCCGCGGCCAATCGTTACGCCATCACCACGAATGTCGTACGGCTCCTTGATGACGAAATCAGCCGGCCGGGAAAGAAGCAACTCCGTAATCTCAATCTTTTCGTCGCCATACTCGACCACCTTGCCCGTCTTTACTTTGCGCGACCACGGCAGGACGCTTCTTAAAAACTCACGATCCGACTGGTCGAAATAGTCCGCAAACTCCGCTTCTTGCAGAAACCCCGCGCAACTCTTGCTCTCCGTCACATACCGGGCCGAGAACGGATTGATGTGACAAACGCGGCCTGACATAACAGCCTCGAGCCATCGCTTTAGCAACGCCGGCGAGTCGGCTACCAACTGATTCCAGTAGACTGTATTGACTTTGTTCCAAATGATGTCCGCTTGCCTGCCGCCGACCTCGACGCCACTTGCCGAAACTGCAACCTCTCGCGGGTCTGCCACGAACGTGGGCGTGCCCCGGGTGGAAAACTCCTCCGCCATCTCGAGGCTTTCAACGTTCGACCTGCCACTGATCTGAAGAATAGCGATTACGGGATCGTCCTTTTCGCCACCCTGCTGACGATAGGCCGCCAGTAATTCCTGTCGCGCACAGTCGGTGCGGTCCAGTGGCAACTCCACCAACTCACTCGCGATCTGTGGATTGACGTCTTTGATTATCCGGTCAAGCATCAGGTTGAGCCGCTCGGTAAACAGAATACCTGCGGGACAATCCGTATTGTTTTCGAGAAAACAGATCCTCGCATCGAGCTGTTTCAGGTATCCGTCGAGACGACAGATACGGATCGACGGAGTCAGTGTTGCGGGCACGCGCGCGAGGTGCTCCTCGTCTTCTGTGAGTGCGAAGTAGGAACGAACATCGGCGGATGCAGCGTACAACTCGAGCACGCGTTCGAGTAGCGCCATGTATCGCTCTGCCGTGCGGCGATGTTCTTCCACTTTGGAAGCCGCCACTGCGAGCGGCAGCGGAGATAGTGGAAAGTCTTTGTTTTGAAAACGTGGTGAGGTGGCGACAACTCGCGCTGCGTGTGTTGCCACTGCGTCAGCTCTCGAGTCTATCGATGCCAGTAACGCACCCGCGCTGCCCCAGTCGATCATATTCCCTTACCTTGTGCGGCTTTGCTTCGCGTCTGCTCCGCAGAAAGCTCGTCCAGAGACTTGCCGCGTACGTGTTGAAAGTATGCATCGATGATACGAGGTGTAAGCGGCCATTCTTTCCACGCAGTTAACGCGTGGGAATCAAAGGTGGCGATGGGCGCAAACTCGAGGCCTGTCCCACAAAGAAACGCTTCATCAGCGAGATAGGCATCCGTTCGGGAAAGTCTCTGTTCTCGCGCTTCGATTCCGAGCGTTTTGCAGAGATCGAAAACTGTGACGCGAGTGATACTCGGGAGTACACCTTCGTTCAGCGGCGGCGTGAGCAGGACTCCGTCGCGGACCACAAAAAGTATCGCGGTCGGACTCTCACACAAAAAACCGTCGTGGTTGCTTAGCACGACGCTGTCGTAGCCGTTGTCGCGTGCTTCGAGTAACGCCAGACGTGGTCCAGCATAGTTTGAAATGTTCTTTGCGGCTGCCGGAAACGCCGCTTCGGGCGCGCGTTGCCAATGACTGAGCGCGACGCGCATGGCACGTTCTTCAGCCAGCCATTTTTTCCTCCCCATGCGCGAAACGGACACGTTCAGACACGTATGCACGACAGCGCCAATGTCGCCGAAGTTATCCGCGCTTACCGATACGCGCAGGTACGAATCTTCGTTGACGGCATTTCTCTCGATTACTTGATTAATGACATTGCCAATGTCGATCCCTTGCGGGCAAGGAAGCCGCATTAGTTGTAAGGATCGGCGCAAACGGTCGAGATGGGCCTCGAGCCGAAAAGCACGCGTGGAGGTTGTGTCGCTTTGCACGTAGACGCGGATGCCCTCGAATACTGACAGGGCATAACGCATCGCCAGACTGTTGGCGTGCAACGTCGCCTGCTCCCACGGAATAAAAGCGTCTTTATGAAAACAGATGGGAAACGCTGCAATTGTCATTTGCTTCAAGCCGGTAGCCCACAGACTACACAGATTTTCTTCTGTGTAATCTGCGGCATCTGGGGACTACTGAGTTGCGCTTCGAGATCGGCCTCCAGCTCGAGCAATAACGGTCTCTGTGCTTGCTTAGCCGCCGCAACCTTTTGTTTCAGCTTGTCTGCGTTCAAATCAAGCAGCGCTGAGAGCGTGCTCTCACACCGGCTGACATGGTCTGCTCCGATCCACTCACTCAGCGCATAGCAGGCCAGCTCTGTGAACTCACCGATGGTGAACTGCGCCTCATAGAAAGCCTTGAGATAAGAGCAGATCAATTCAGTGACTAAATTACCCGCGCCCTTGCCCATGCCAGCCAACGAGCTGTCGAGCAGTGTGGCTCCTCCTCTGATCGCTGCCAGACTGTTCGCGAAAGCGAGATGGAGTGAGTCATGCGCATGAAAGCCGAGGCGCATGTCGAGTTCTTCCCTCAATTCCCGGAAGATCCTCTCCACCCGATCGGGGAACAGGCTGCCATTTGAATCGGCAAGATAGAGCCAATTAGCTCCCAGATCCTGCGCGGCCCTTGAGCAAAGAAGTATGTTCTCGTCCGAGCGCTGGCTGGCCCTGATGAGGTTAACGGAAGCTGTTAGGCCGGCTGCGTGCGCTGCGTCAATGTGCGGCTCGAGTTGTTGCATGTCCGAACCGGGCACGACGAAGCGCACGACGGAAATGTGATGATCGGCAAGGAATACGTAATCAGTAGACTGCACCTCATTCAGGTGGACCATCACACCAAGTTTGGAGTTGCCACTCACGCGCGACACGGCCTCGAGATATTCGTGTTGACAGTAAGCTGATGGGCCAGAGAAGCGGCCCGACCCATTGCTGGACGAGTGTGGCGGGTGGTAATAACCCACCTCGATGTAAGGCATACCGCCCTTGGCCAATGTCGAAACAATTGCGAGGGCGTTCGGGATCAGGAATTGCCAATCGTTCACATACCCGCCATCGCGAAGGGTGACATCCAGTATTTGGGGAATGGTTTGACTCAATGATACACACCTCCAGAGTTTCACCATTGAAACAGTCAGGATAGCGTGAGGAAGTCAGGGGAGTACTCGTGAATATGATCAGATCGCGTAGCGCCTTTGGCGCTGCTCAGTCGCCGTGAGCGACTTCAGCCCTGGGTTCGGAATACCTGAACACCGGTTCACTCGGATCATAGAATTTCTCGTACAAAGCATCGAAGTGCCGGTGCCGTAGTTCGATTGCTGTCTCCAGACTGCGAATCGCGCTCTGCTGTAATTCGTCCGTGGTGCAGTATCTTCGTAAGACTTCCATAATGGCCGACGTGTGTGTGTCTTCAAGGTCGCTCACATATTCCTTGTCGACATTGCTCGAGGCGTGATGAGTAAAGAACTCGTATGCCTTCCTGGGGAGCTTGTAGACGTCGCGCATCACAGCTTCCATGCTGTTGCCCTTCTTGTTAACGATCGGCGGCTGGCCTTCCATCAAAAGCAGAACAGACGCAGCGCCATCGCTAATCGGGACATTGGTGTTGTTGCAGGCGTCGAGATTGAAATCCACCAGCGCCTTCGTTTCGGGCAGCATCGGCGTGTTGAGGACTGTTTCGGTGGATACGCCGAGATACTCACCGAATGTAAGAAAGATATCCACGTGCCGGCCTGAATTCGTCTGCGCGCCGGTCTCTTCTTCGTAGACGTTCTCCACGAATAAGCGCCGCAGTTTGTGATCTTCGATTCGGCTGCCGACACCCATCACGTTACGGGTATAGATATTCTTAATCGGGTAGCGGTGGATGACGAAGTTCTGCAAGAGGCGGAGCGTCGCTTCTCCCTTCAGGATGACTTGATAGAGAGGACTGGTAATCTTCCGGCGCTCCCAAATCATGTCAGTTAGCTTCTTGAGGAAGTCGTCCATTTGCATATATCACCTCTTTACGGAATCTCGGTTGGCGTTTACGGCAGCAACTCAACGCCCATATGCGGGCGAGCCACTCAGTTTGTAATTACTCGACCGAGCGTGTGCTAGGAGGGCATGAATGGAGCGGTGGACTGCCGGCGGAATATCCACAAGCATCAAGACCTGATCGTCGGGGGTCAGATGCTTCCTGAAATATTCATCTATAGCCGGGTCTCCTGAAGCGGGCAGCTCAGGGTAAAAGTTAACGGCCAGCGTTGACATCCCTTTGAGAATCATGCCGGTATCGTATTTAACTTCGAGCGTCGGGCAGAGCAGAGCGACGACCTGATGTGCCTGTGTGACTAGCTCCGCTTTCTGGCTTGAGCCGTCAATATTCGGATAGAGCTGCGAACCGGGTACAAAGCTGTGGAAAGTCCTTATGGCTTTGAAGACTATCGGGTTAGTTGTCTTCGTCACGATAACGGCGGGGACACCTCTTTCAGAAATGGATTTTTCCAGTTGCCAAAGGAACATCGTGTTTAATAAGCCCTTCCTTCGCACGCGATGAACACTAATCGCTGTCCATAGGTAAAGGAAAGTGATCTCGGGAGAGCTGTACCACTTCGATCCTAAAAGCCCGATAGTGTTATCGGTTTCGGGGTCGCGAGCTATAGTTAAGTGATCATAATCTCGGAAAATGTTCGGCTGGTTAATGAAGTACTCTCTTATATTGTTGTCGGGCATACCCTCATGAAAGTCATTTATGATGCGTTCAGCCTCGGCCGGTGGTATGTCCTCCTGGCAATCGGAATAAAGCAGTGTGTAGTCGTCCGTCGCGATTCGATCTTTCCAATAGTCATGCATATGAGAACTAATCCTTTTCTTGCATCCCCACGCGCGCTTCATGAACTCTGCTTTAGGCGCGCCCCACGTTCACTGCCCTACTGAGCAGTTTCTCGGACCCTCATGAGTTTAGAGACTGGAAGATTGAATTGTTTTTATAGGGGGTGTAGGTGTAGCTTTCGGTAAGCAGAGCTACCGCATACGAAGGTGACGCCCTTATATGACGGACATGAGACTAGAAAGTGCGAGCATGGATTCCGTTGAGCTTGCTGGAGCGTGCGCCTGGCAAAGCTCCAGAAGCTCTCAATGGCGTTGATGTGGCTCGCGCCTCTGGCGAACTCATTAGCTCCATTGGAGTAGTGATATGTGACCAACGCCGCTGAATTTATTCCTCAAAGAGGTGACTGTCTGTCACTGGTTGACAGTTCACGGAGATAGAAAGTGTTCGAACACCTGTTTAGTGATTGCGTAGCAGTCGCAGCTGACAGCCTCCAAACCGGGGCGGTCCAGAATAGTAATCTCACTACGATGGCAACAGATCAATCCTGATCTTTGGAGTCGAATGGCCGCCATGGTAACTCCAGTACGGCTGGTTCCGAGCACTTGAGCAAGAAATTCATGGGTCAGTTGAAAGGTGTTGGATTGCCCACGGTCACTGGCGATTAGTAACCAGCGGGCGAGGCGCTTTTCCGCTGTGTGGAAGTGATTGCATACTCCTAACTGACACATGTAAGTTGAGAGGGCGTAAGTGTACCGCAGCAGCCGATCCTTTAACTCGCCCTCCTTATCAAACTCATGTCTTAAGATGTCGGCACTGACCATCACGGCATCTCCCGAAACCTGGACAACGATTCGATAAGGCGTTTTCGCTTCTCTCAGTATTATAGGAATGCCAACCATGCCTTCGTTGCCGACATTGCCGATTTCAATGCTGCTACCGTCCCCTGCAATCGAGAGAAAAGAAGTCACGCCGTTATTGATAAAGTAGGCGGACGCGAACTTATCTTCCATGTCATAGAGAACCTGGTTAGCGGTTAAGACCACCGGTCTGAGATTGGAAAATAGTCGATGATATTTTTCATGGGATAGTCCGTCTAATATCTTGTTTCCAATTGCAGCAGGCTGTAGGACACCTACCGGGAATTCTTTGCATTTGTGAGTAGCTAACACGCTCATACATTCTTTGTTCGTGGAAGATAGCAATTACTGAGATCGGGAGGATGGTTATTACAAGTCGGATTGACAATCGCTTTATTGCGAGAGTTTGTGCATTACAGATACCAGCTCTGCCACGGTTCGCACGTTCACGAACTCCTGCGTTGAAGAGGTCAAATCAATATCAAATTCTTCCTCGAGTCGAAACAGCAGGGCCATTCGGGCCAGTGAGTCGAGCCCCAGATTGCCGTGAAGAGTCATGTCGCGAGTGATCTCTTTTTTGCCAAGTTGCCACGGTAGTGCCTCGCGCAAAAGGTGCAGCACTCGCGATTCTACGTTTTCCACCGACGCATTGCTGATCACTTTCCAATCACCCTAATGTGGTTGTGAACCGTTGAGTAAAGAACTACGAAACGTGTTGTAAATCGCCTGCCGATCGATCTTCAGGTTTCGGGTTAGCAGTCCGTTATCGGTCGTGAATCTAGTGGTTGTGAAAACGGTCCTTCCGATCTGACTCGGAGTTGGAACCTTCGTATTGAGCTTTGCGATGAGACTGTCTACTCTCTGGCGGCTCTGAGAATTGTCTTCCACACCAAGAGAAATCAGCGCCACAAGAATCGGTAACTCACCGCCACCAAAGACCACCGCGCGAGAAACGTCAGACGACTTCTCAATCTCTCTTTCCAGTTGCTCCGGTTGTAGTTTGTATCCGGCCGCCGTAATGATCACTTGTTTTTTCCGGCCCGTGATGTAGAGATAACCCTCGCTATCAAACTTTCCCAGGTCGCCGGTGGCGATCCTGCCTGAGCTAAGGAAAGTCTTCGCCACCGTTTCAGCATCACACCATAAATAACCGAGACAAAGAGGCGCCTTATAATCGACGACGATCTCGCCGTCATCCTCGATGATGACCGCGCCTTCGTTCAGCGGCTTGCCGACCGATCCCATCCGGTTGGCGCCGGGAAGACTCACGGCAATGAATCCCGTTTCACCGAGACCATAGACCTCGTACAAGGGCAAGCCGAGTTGCGCAAACAGATCGAGCGTCGAATGGCGAGCCGGTGCGCCGCCAGTGATCATGATCCGAACCCGATCGCCAAACACGCTGTAAAAAGAACTGAACCACTTTTGCAGAAGCTTTTGACGTAAACGACCAAACGTTAGAGTTCTGATCAACCGACCGACTGCGAGCAGCAATCGCTGCTTCGACTGCGGCAGATTGCGAAAACGATTCTCCAGCAGTTCGTAGAAAGCAGGTGGGCCCGCCAGAATCGTCGGCCGTAAATCCTTGAGAGCCGGGAGAAAGCGCGCCGGATCGGCTAACGCCAGGTCAAAGCCGTGCCAGATGGCGAGATAGACCATCAGACGTTGCTGATAGTTGGAAAGGGGAAGGACAATAATCAGGCAGTCGTCTGGCCGAAACGTATATTTGCGGCCACAACTCGCCAGCCATTCTTCTGTTCCCGTCTTGCTGATCTTCAGGCACTTCAGGGTCCCGGAAGTGCCGGATGAAAAGACCAGATTACAAATATCCGGTTCCAGCTTGAGCGTGTTCGCGGATTTGCGCAGGCGCAACTGCTGATCGGCGTTTCCCTCCAGTATCCCAACCCAATCGTGCGCCTCAGCCTCGGGGAAAAATTTTTTTCTGACAAGCAGCAGTTGCAGATCGTACCGGTCGGCTATTTCAGAAATCGGGGCGTTCGCAAACTCTTCCGGAGGAAACGCAATTACAACACACCGCATATGTAGCAGCGCCAGATCGTGCAGGATCCACTCGTAGCAGTTGTCGGCAAGAATCCCGACGTGCATTCCTGCCTGCAGGCCGCAGGCCCGCAATCTTTCCTGAACGGCCTCAACATCGACAAGCAGTTCGGGATAAGACTTTCGTACTGCTTTTCTGCCTTCGTAGTAGGAAATACTTTGCTCAGGCAGGTCGTAAAGTCTTCGGGTTAGCGAATGAAGATCCACGATCCTTGGAGAAGATTAGTTGCGCGAGATGACTTGCCTCAAAAAGTCACCTGTCGTTGCGCGATGCGGCTTCACCGCCTGAGGTGGGGCGGGCTAAGCCATGCCGGTGAGGTCTTCAGGACAGGCGCTCCATGAAGGTCCTCAGCTCCCTGGACCAATCGCCGTCGAGTTCCTTTTGGAGCCAAACGACGTTGACCCATTCGCCGTGCAGGCGCGCGACTTCCGACAAACATGCAGCCCTTCGAAAACCTGCCGCTTCCAAGCCACGAATACTTGGCGCGTTTCGTTCCAACGTGAGAGAAACGAGAGATCGAAAACCCAGCCGCTTCGCCTCTCTGATGGTGTGCATAAACAAACGTCCACCAATGAGCTTGCTGCGAAACTGGCGCTCAACGTAAACCGATAACTCCGCCACGGTAGGCAAGGATGAGCGGACGGAGAATTTATTCAGCGCAGACCAACCGATGACGCCTTCGTCCTTATCGTCGTAAACAAATACCGGAAAAGGATCCTGGTGCGACGCAAGCCATTCAATCCGGCTCTCGACGGTGACTGGATGAATATCGCAGGTGGCAAAGAGTTTGTCTTCGATCGCCTGATTATAAATTTCGCCGGTTCTTGCAACATCGGATTGCACAGCTCGTCGTATCACCTGACCATCTCCGCTCTAAGATTGCAAGAACAACTGAAACAACACTAGATCCTGAAAGCCTCTGGATGTCGGGACCACTGAGTGCAATCTGCCGAGTTCCTGAAAGCCAAGCCGTCTTACTGAGTCAAGCATGTAACCCGGTTCGGGGAAAAGAATGCACACCGCAGAATGAAATTCTATTTCCTTCGCACGTTGCAGCACTAACCGCATGAGCTCACCGCCGATACCTCGATTGCGAAATTCGCGACGCACAAAAGAGACCAGTTCAGTCGTCGGACTATAAGCCTCGCGCTCGTGGTAACGAGTGATAGCTGCCCACCCGAGAACGTCATTGCCTTCCGCAAACACATACGACTCATAACTTGGCAAATCGCTTGTCAACCACGATCTGATTTGGTCTTCGGTTCGCGGTCGAATATCACAAGTAGTTTCTTCACTGTCGATAGCTTCGTTGAAAATCGAAGTTACCGCGGGTATGTCGTCTGCCGTCAGCGATCTAATGCCCATGATCTCAAGCTGTCATCGAACATGTAGTTTCCCGGTGCTGGTAGTCGGCTGCAATTCTAGCAAATTCTTCGAGCTTTTCACGAAGCTCCGCATGTGTGAACGAAGAGAAGGCGAGGCGCACAAATTGTTCCGTTGGAGCTTCAACAAAGAATTGAGTGCCGGATAAAATCTCGAGCTTGCGTTCGCCGGCATACTTCGCGAAGTCGTCCGCTGACCAATATGAAGGTAAACGCAGCCAAAAATAGAATCCACCAATCGTTTCGAACGCCGTTATGTTCAGACTTTTGAGCCCCGCCAAAATGCTGGAGCAGATCTCGTGACTGTGGCGATAGTAATCGCGAATCCTGACGAGATGATCGCTCAGGGCGCCGCTTTTCAGGTAGTTCAACACCATCGCCGCGAGCATCGGATTGGTGCCGTTCGGCTTCAACCGCATAATGGATTCCAACAACTGTGGCGAGTGTGTCAGCAGCCAGCCGATCCTGACGCCCGGTGCGATGAGCTTTGAGAACGAACTGCAGTGAATGACCAGGTTGTTCTGATCGAGCGCGATGAGCGGCGGCAAGTCAGATCCGTGATAGCGGAGTTCAAAGTAAGGATCATCCTCCAGGACGATTACTTCAAACTCTGCCGCGAGCTTCAACAGTCGCTTTCGACGTGAGAGCGATAGCGTCGCGCCGGAAGGGTTATGAAACGTGGGCATGCAATAGATCAGCTTGACACGCCTGCCCGATCGCTTTGCACGTTCCAGTTCCTTTTCTAACAAGTCGACGCGCAAGCCTTGCTCGTCTACTGGTATTTGAACGATTTCGGCGCCCTGGGCCTGAAACTCGGGAAGCGCCCAACAATATGTAGGCGCTTCAACCACTACCAGGTCATCTCGTTGGACCAGACCGCGCGACGTGAGAGTGATCGCTTCGCTAATACCGTAGGTCAACAGGATCTGTCGAGGTTCGCAGTAGCCGTAGTACGAACGGAATTGAGAGAGAATCTCTTGCCGTAAGCCCGCGTTCCCTTGCACGTCGCCATAAATCAGACAATCCGTTTGAGCGCCATTAAGCAGCTCGTCACAAGCACGCACCAGTGGCGCGAGCGGAAACAGTTGGCTGTGAGGATTGCCTATCCTGAATGAAGAAGTGACTGACATGTAGTTTGGTACGACAAGGCAGGGGCGCAGACGCGGCTAGGCTGCTGATACACTCGTAACCTGTCGCAGATCAGATTCCAGCGAAGCCTGGTCCATCTTGTAAAATCGAACGGCGTTTTCCCAAAGAATTTTCTTCTTTGTTTCCTCCGGCAAGCTTGACTCGAGCCACTCTTCGAGTTCTTCTCCCAGTCCATGATCGGGATGTGGGTAGTCGCTCGCAAACAGAATACTGCCGGCGCCGATGTAATCGATTACGGCCGGTAGGTTCGGTTCGCTCCCCTCGCCGCTAATAAAACATTGCCGCTTAAAACAGTTCACCGGTTTCTCGTGTACTTCAGGTACCTGATATGACCAGAGTTTAAACTCTCCCTCTAATCGCCAAAGCATGTAAGGCAGCCAGGCGCATCCCGCTTCGAGAAAACCGACTCGCAGTTGCGGATGTCGTTCGAACACGCCGGCTTCGAACAGAGCTATGAAAGCCATCATTTGCTCCATCGGATGACAGCAGGCGTGCATTGCCATGTGGCTATCAAAACGATCGGCTCCGGTCGCCGGCAGGCGCACGTGTGAGCCTTCGTGTATACCCACTGCTACTTCGAGATCTTCACACAGTTGCCAAAACGGCTCGAGGCTCTTATCACCGAGCGTTTTTCCGTTAAGCGGATTCGGCCTAACGGTGACTGCTTGCATCCCCAACTCCTTCACGCAGCGAAGGAGCTCCTGCCGGGCGTCCTCAATTCGATGCCGGCTTACCAGTGCCACGGGGCGAAGACGCTCAGGCGCATACGAGCAAAAATCCGTGATCCAGTCGTTGTAAGCGCGGGTAATAGCGTAAGAGAGATCGGGATCTTGTCCGTTGATGGCAGTGACGTACAGGCCGATGGATGGGTACAAGTATGATATGTCGATTCCTTGTTTATCCATTGCGCGGACGTGCGAAGCGGCGTCGAAGCCCTGCCGAAAAAAGTCTCCATAGTTTTCCAGGAGATTCTCCTGATAGATCTCCACCAGGTGATCCGGATACTTGTTATAGATCGGTTGACCATCAACGTGAATCTGTCCCCAGATTCGACCCTTGTTGACCAGCCGTTTCGGAGCTCTGTCCTTATATTTGGCGTCGATGTAATTGGTCCATATATCGTCAGGCTCCATCACATGAGCATCGCAATCAACCACAAGCAGTCCGTCTCTCATTTTGTCCTCCGCTATTGATTGGCATTGACAGCAACAGGATTATTCGCAACCAATTGAGGCTGTGGCAGCGGCACCGACTTGACGAAAATGTTCTGGTATAGGCCTTCCCAGAAATCTGCCAACAATTTCGCCACCCGCAGCGCGCCTTCTTCAAGTTGCTGGCGTGAGCTGGGATCGTCGATGTGTTGCTTGACGGCCTCGGAGATCCAGGCGACATGATCTGCTTCTATGAAGAGATGGAGATAGAAGTATTCCATGTCTTCCACGGTAATGGTGGGATAACGGCGAAATGCTTCATAGAGATTATGAATCATGCCGAGACCCACTTTTTCGATGGTGTAGTGCCCACCAATCGCTACGATCGGAGGATCTTTGAGGAAAATTTGTCGTAGTCCCTGGACCAGTGCTTCCGACTCCGGGATGTGTTTGACTTCGTGAATGTCAGAGACTTCGATGCCCACTGCCCTCATCACTTTTTGAAAGAGCTCAAAATGCTTTTTACCCGGCAGGCCGTCACCCAGTTCAGATACTATCGTCTTGGCTAGTTCGACTCGTACCGCCTCAGATTCGACGCGGTGCGACAGTCCGGCAAGAATCTGTGGAAAGGTGCGAATGTAGTAGAAATACTGATCGGCGAAAAACTGCAACTCATCTTTGTTCAGATCCCTTGCTCTGAAGGAGTCATAGAACCGGTTGTTGTCCACCGGAACGCTCTCAATCTGTTGGTCCAGAAGAGCAAATACTTCTTCAACTGATACGTACTCCTGCGGTTTTACACTCGTCATTGGTGTGTAACCTTCCTTTCTGTGCACCTCGTGGGTGCCCTGACTCATGGTTTTGTATTGGAGGATCAGAATCGCAAGGATGCTGGTTCTTTAACTGTCACCTGCCACTTTGCTAAATGCGGGAACTGATGACTGCCACGGGGCCGCGCCGAGCACCGGATATAGCGCAACTGACGTCATGTTCTTACCTATCTCGGCCAGGCAGTCGTCGTCGACGTCGTTGGTCTCGATTACAGCCCAGGCTTTTTGTACTTCCTGAAGATAGTCGCGATGGGCCTCAGCCACACGTCTCTGCATGACCATCCAGGCATTTGCCAGGACTTGAACGTGCTCGTTGTACGTATCCACGCAGCTTGCATCGATCTCCGCGGTCCAGGCGAGGTTGAGTTGTTGTGCGTAAGTGCTTTGGGCCTGTTCGATGCTGGTAGCGTCAGCGCATTTCGTCAGCGCTTCACGATATTCTTCGTGCGCGCACTTCGATTGTTGCAGGGCTTTTTCAAAATCCCACGACCTGAGAATCGCGTGCATGTAGCGCACGTACGCCTCTTCGCTGACCTGTTCTTTCATTTTGTAGTCGCCAAGCAAAGCGGTGTGATAGTCCGTTTGTGCTTCCCGGTGTTGGTTCGCCGCATCAGTTGCTAACCGTTCCAGGGCGCTGAGGTACGAAAGACAAGTTTCTTCACAACTCGCCAGGTAATCAGACCCGATTTGATTGATGGACTTTAGATAGTCAGCATAGGCTTGCTCAAAAAGACTTCTCGCGACTCGGGGGTCGTGCTTCGTGTAATCCATGTGAGCCTCCAGTGATGAGCGCCGGGGTCGCTTGTTGCGTCTCTTGTCGTTGGTCAGGAATATGCGGGCTGCCCAGGGATGGTCCATCCTGACTGTCAGTATCGTATGGGAAGCGCTTTCAGACGAGGTTGTGGGCTGTTTCGGAACCGGCAAATAGAATTTTAAGTAAAGTGCCTGGTAGCGCTTATCTTCATCGCGATATATCTCTTAAACGTCCTGAGAGTTAGAGGTACTGGAAAGGTTGAATTGTTTTAAAACGGTGTAGCTTTCGACAAGCAGAGCTACCGCATGTGAAGGCGGATACGGCACCCTTATATGACGGATTAGACCAAGTCATGATACTCATTTCCGATCCCCTGTCAATCGGAAAAGACTACTGGGTAGTGCCCTATTTTTCTTCTCTGCGTACCTCTGCGCTCTCTGCGTTTATTTGTTTTACATATGAATTCAACGCAGAGTTCGCAGAGGTACGCAGAGAACGCAGAGAGCAGTTTCAAATTAGGGACCACTGACTACTGAGTTAGCCCAAAGTTAAAATGTCACCCAATGCTCAAGCTCGCCCATTATGCGATCAGAACAGGATCATTTTCGTTTAAGCTGGTAATACCCAATGAAGGCCGCATTCCGTCTTTTTCTTACCGCGCCAGCGTCCGGCGCGTGGGTCTTCACCGATTTGCACAGGCGTCGTACAGGGCATGCATCCGACAGACGCGTAGTCTCTTTCATACAACGGGTTGAAAGGAACATCTTTCTGCTTGATGTAGTCCCAAACCTCTTCGGTAGACCAAAAGGCGAGAGGATTGATTTTGATGAGGCCGAACTTCGCATCCCATTCAACACGATCGGCATGCGCCCGGCTACCAGACTGTTCACGCCGGATACCTGTAACCCACGCACTAAGTCCGGCAAGTGCCGCGCGCAGCGGTTCGACTTTGCGCAAACGACAACACTCGTCAGGATTTGTTTCCCACAGCTTCTCGCCATAAGCTTTAGCCTGCTCCGCGAGCGAAAGTTGCGTGGCGTGGCGCTCAATCATTACTCCGTAACGCTCCTGTAAACGTTCGCAAAGACTATACGTCTCAGGGAAGAGGAGATCGGTGTCGAGATAGAGAATGCGCGTGGTGCGGCTCAACTGTGCAAGCATGTCCATGAGTACGCAGCCCTCCACGCCGAAACCTGTGACGAGCGCCATCCCGGAACCAAACTCTCGTAGTCCCCACTCCAGAACTGCCTCCGGCGAAGATGTTTCTAATCTCGCTGAGATCGCTTTCAGATCCTCCGTACTCACGTTCATATCGGTACATCCTTCAGACTGCTGATGTGATTTTTAAATGAATTGAGGGATGGCCTGCTCAATTTTATCTGTTTCTGCGATGCAGGCTTTTAGCTGTTGGGCCAGCTTTTCAACCGCGGGTTTTCGAACGATGGAATAGTGGTTGCCGGGAATGGTGAAGACCTCGACGCTTTCAGTCGACAATTCACTCCAGCCCATTGTCGAATCTGGGAACGTATTCGCTGACTGTTCGCTCGAGATCAGAGTTATCCTCCGAGCCTTAGCAGCCGGCTCGTATTGTTCCAGTGCTTTGATGTTTGTCGTGAATACTTCATAGAGCCGTACGACCTGAGCATGATCGATATATTGAGGAATGAGCTTAGCTGACTTTGCTTGCTCCTCGAGATAGATCAGGCGCCCGTCTGAGCTCATTTGTAAAAGCTCTTCGCGAGTGACAGTGAGTACGTTTAGCGTAAGTCCGAGATCCTGCGCGAAGCCAAACAATAGCCACAGCTCGTCGTCCTGTTTTACGGTGCTGGTCCATGTAGACGGTGCGACCGAATCAATCAAGCCCAGGAGAGAGACCTGCTCGTTTTGTGCCTGCAGTTGGCAGGCGATTTCAAAGGCGATGACGCCACCCAGTGACCATCCGCCGAGAAGATATGGACCATGTGGCTGAACCGCGCGTATGGCTTTCAGGTACTCGGCCGCCATCTCCTCAATCCGCGTATGCGACTGCTGCCCGGCGTCCAGCCCTCTGGCGTTTAACCCATAAACCGGTTGCTCCGCGCCGAGATGACGCGCCAGATCCAGGTAACTCAGAACACTGCCCCCGACCGGATGAATCAAGAAGAGAGACTGCTGCTTCGAATCACCTTTCTGAATCTCCACGAGTGGAGACCATGTCTCTGACTCGCCACTCCCGCGAAGCAAGTTCGCCAGTTGCTCAACCGTAGCTCCCTTGAACAGCGTCGTGAGTGGAATTCCCTTACCGAACCTCGTCTCGACGAGAGCAAAAAGTTGCACAGCCAACAGTGAGTGCCCGCCCAACTCGAAAAAGTCATCCGTGGCGCCGATGGGCTGAATCTTGAGAACCTCCTCCCAGATCTGCGCAACTTTCAACTCCAGTGTGTCGCGCGGAGCGACGAATGTTTTGCGCCGCCTCGCAGACTGCGCCGGCGCAGGAAGCGCTTGCCGGTTGACTTTGCCGTTAGGTGTCAGTGGTAAAGCTTCAAGAAAGACGAAGTCAGATGGAATCATGTAATCTGGCAACTGGTCCAACAGGTGTTGGCGCAACTGCCCATTAACCTGCTGTTCATCTGTTTCTGAGACGACATAGGCAACAAGCCGCACACCGTCTTCATCAGTGCGCGCGGTGACGGTACATTGGCGCACGGCCGGGTGAGACGAGAGAACCGATTCGATCTCGCCGAGCTCGATGCGGAAGCCACGTACCTTAACCTGATGATCAATGCGACCGAGAAAATCGATCCGTCCATCAGGCAGGTAGCGCGCGAGATCACCTGTGCGGTAGAGCCGCGCACCGGGCTCTGCACTAAATTTGTTGGGCACAAATCGAACCGCGGTGAGTTCGGGTCGATTAAAGTACCCTCGTGCTAAGCCTTCACCGCCGAGGTAAAGTTCACCCGTAACTCCGACCGGCACTGGCTCCCCGCCGCTATCCAGGATGTAAGCCTGTGTATTTGTGATCGGCCGCCCGATTGATGGCGGCGTGCTGATACCTCGCTCAACCAAAGTCCACGTCGAGTACGTCGTATCCTCTGAAGGCCCATACAGATTAAAGAGACGCTCGACACTGGGCAGCCGGTAAATCTGCTGTGCCAGCGAGAGCTTCAGTGGTTCACCAGCCAGGTTGATAGTGCGCGCCGAATCGGGGACGCCATCAATCCTCAACAACTCGATCATGGCGGATGGAACCGTGTCCAGTAGCGTGACTTCGTTGGCCGCTTTCAAAGACGGTAATTGCAGCGCGTTCTCAGCAAGAATTAGTTTTCCACCACAAGTCAGCGGCGCGAAGATTTCGAAGACCGACAAGTCAAAGCAGATCGACGTCGAGCCGAGAACACCGGCCAAGTCCGCGGGCGTGAAAGCCTCGTGTACCCAATGCAAGAAAGCCACCGCGCTACGGTGCTCAAGCGCAACTCCCTTTGGTCGACCTGTAGAACCAGACGTGTAAATGATGTACGCGAGATTACGAGAGACCGCGCCGGGCTCAGGATTGGCCCTGGAGGCTGCGCTAATCGCTTCGCCCTCTTCGTCGAGACAGCTGACACGCGCCGGCGACTCCGGCAGGTGCCCTAGTAGGTGCGTTTGCGTTAACAGTACCAGCGCGCTTGAGTCTTCAAGCATGAAGGCTAGACGCTCTTGCGGATACTTCGGGTCAAGCGCCACGTATAACCCACCCGCTTTGAGCACGCCGAGTATGACGGCAATCATTTCGATGTCGCGCTCGACGCAAAGCGCGACCGGAGTCTCTGGTCCAACGCCTAAGCTGCGCAGGTAATGCGCGAGCTGGTTGCTTCTCTCGTTTAATTCCAGGTAAGTGAGATTCGTGTCGTTATAATTCAGGGCAATGGCATTCGGCGTGCGCCTCACCTGCGCCTCGAACAGTTCGTGCAAACACGCTTCCTTTGCGAACTCCTCCGTCGTGTCATTCCATTCGACGAGCAGTTGCTGTCGTTCCGCGGCACTGAGCAGTGCGAACCGGTCGATGCGCTCGTCAGGGTTCGCAGCGATGCGCTCGAGCAGTTGCTCGAAGTGACTGGCTAAACGTTCGACCGTCGCGGCATCAAACAGCTCTGTCTTGTACTCGATCCCGCCGAACAACTCGCCGGCCCTTTCCATCAGGCCCAACGTCAGATCGAACTTTGCCGTGCCGCTCCCAGCGTTCAGTGGAGTGAGTTGCAGGTCACGCGTCTGCGCAGACTCTTCCGGCACGTTCTGCAATACCATCATTGTCTGAAACAGTGGTGTCTGTCTGAAATCTCTTTCGGGGTGTAGCTCTTCGACGAGCTTCTCAAATGACACCTCCTGGCGCGCAAAGGCGCCGAGCACAACGTCGCGTACTCGCCTTGTAAGCTGGCGGAAAGTTGGTGCTCCCGTCAGATCGGTTCGTAGCACCAGCATGTTGACAAAGAATCCGATCAGTTTTTCAGTGTCTGCGTTCGTCCGGCCGGCGATAGGCGTGCCCACAGCGATATCTTCCTGGCCTGTGTAACGCATCAGCAGCACTTGCCACGCAGCAACCAGAATCATGAAAAGCGTTGCTTCTTCACCTTGCGCCAATTCCTTCAGCCTTGCGGTAGTCTCTGAGCCTATGTGCACGTTGACGGACGCGCCGCGGTTGCTCTGCATTGCGGCTCGTGGATGATCAACCGGCAACTCCAAAACGCTGACTCCGGCCAAATTCTTCGTCCAATACTCGACCTGCTGCTCAAACGCTTCCCCTTTCATGCGCTCTCTCTGCCACACAGCGTAATCAACGTACTGGATGACGAGAGGAGGCAGCGGCGACGATTTTCCGGCGAGGAATGCCTGGTAGAGCGCTACGACTTCACGCACAAATACGCCCATTGACCATCCATCGCTGATGATGTGATGCATCGTTAAGAGAACGATATGATCTTCGGGACTAAGACGAACCACGCAGACACGCAGCAATGGTCCAACACTCAAGTCGAAGGACCGCACTGCCTCGCGCTCCGCCAGTCGCTTTCCTTCACTTTCTCGCTCCGCGGGCGGCAACTCACTCAGGTCAACAACTGTGAACAACTGTGGTGAAGCCGGCCCAATGATCTGCACCGGCTGTCCTTCTCGAGTGCTGAAAGTAGTGCGTAGGACTTTATGGCGATTCACAATCTCGCCGAAGGTTTTTTCCAGGGCCTTCAGGTTGAGACGTCCGGTCGCGCGAATAAATGTCGGGATGTTGTAGAGGGGAGTTCCCGGAAAAAGCTGGTCCAGGAACCATAGTCTCTGTTGCGCAAAGGAGAGCGGATAATAATCGGCCGCTGCGGCCTGTGGGATTGTGTTTTCTTTGTTCTGCAGGCCTTTTTTCTGAAGCAATAACTCAAATAGCTTGCGTCTCTCTGCAGACGTGATGGCTTCCATGTAAAAATTCCTCCGGCTGATTTCGCAGTATTAATGAAATCAGGTGGCTTACCTCAAAACTCGGAAATCATTGTTGGATCGGGTCAGTACAGGGAGCGGTAGCGATCTGGTCTGTGATCGGCATGGCTTTGCACAAAAAGTCGGAATCCCGTGAGGGCAGCGCCAAAGGCGCGAAATATGACAGCCAGGGGCAAGCGCCGAGCAACGCGAGGCGCGTCGCCCCTGGTTCGCAGACATTAGTTTACTAGAGCACTGTAAGTGCGAAATATCGTCGTTAGTTATTCCGCTCTTTTAGAGCTTCACAGTCATTGTGATTGTGATCCAGGGGCGACGCGCCTCGCGTTGCTCGGCACTTGCCCCTGGCTGTCATATTTCGCGCCCTTGGCGCTCTAAAGCTGAATTGCGACTTTTTGTGCAAAGTCGATGGGCATGCAATATTCGCGAAGGATTTTGGCCTCTGATGGTTGGACCAGGTCGCTACCGCTCCCTGTACTGACCCGATCCAAGTACATTTTGAGGCAAGCTGAGTGAACTTAAAATGCCCCGACCGCGACGCCGTTTGGACTCGTTCGCGGTACGCAGAGGTCTTTCAACACACTCAGGTAGCGCAGGCCCTCCAGCACTGTATCCACATCAACACCGAAGTCTATGAAGCAGGCGACCTCGTCTACACCGACGCTTTGTAAGTGCTTGATCATCGTCAGGCACTTCTCGGGCGTGCCGATCAAGGAGGCAGTACGGTAGTAGCGTTCGAAGGCGAAAGCCACCAATGAGTCGAGGTGCTGTTCAGTGTTAAGACCAACGTCTATGTTGAGACTCTTCGTCATGCTTTCAACCAGGCCCACATGTGACTTGAGGTAGTTCGAAAGTGGAACGCGCACCTTCGCTAACACCTCGTCGAGGTTCTTCCCGACAAAGGTATGCATCATCAACGTAACCTGCCCACCTTCGGGATCGTGGCCATGCTTAGCGAGAGCTTCACGGTAGAGTGCTATCTTACCCGCGACGTCATCGACTGACTGTCCTAACACAGCAGTCAGAACGTTGAAGCCGAGTTCACCGGCTTTCACATACATCTGCGGATCACCGCTACAAGTTAGCCAGATAGGAAGGTCGGGCTGCACCGGACGGGGAAGAACTTTTAACTCAACCAGGTTACCCGCGCCATCCTTCGTCTGGAACGTCTCGCCGCGCCAAAGTCGCCGCACCTCTTCGATCCCGCGAAACATCTCGTCTCTCTTGTTGGCAAAGCGTTCGGGGAAGAAGGCGAAATCGTTTGGTATCCAGCCGGAAGTAACAGAGATCCCGGCTCTTCCATTTGAAAGGTTATCAACTACCGCCCACTCTTCAACGACCCTCGGAAAATTGTGCAACGGCAACACCACGCTGCCGGCGCGCAACTGAATGCGTTCAGTGATTGTTGCCAGCGCCGCGCTCAGCACCGACGGGTTAGGATAGAGTCCGCCGCTTTCATGAAAGTGACGCTCTGGTGTCCAGATCGCAGAGAAGCCGTGCCGGTCTGCGAACTTTGCGCCTTCCAGATAGAGCCGGTATTTGTTTGCCTCCATTAGCTCATCAACGGCGGAGAAGTAGAAGAGACTGAACTGCATCTGCTTTTCCTTCAGCGGCAAAGCGATTCCGCCGTTCGGGTTAACGTCGACGGTTTCCACAGTTGCCAGTGTCTCATCCTCGTGCCGAATGACGGGCGCGGCGACAACCTCCGACTCGCTTTCGATGTCGCCATTGTCAGAGGCAGATGTGTCCTCCTCGTCGTCTGACTCATCGAGCGATTTCGCTAAAACGGCTAACTGACGTTCGTCCAGTGCCACCATTTCAAATGGTGAAGCTGCGTAGTCCCCCGCGCCCGACGACTCGCCCGTGTCGGGAAGCTGATCGGCGATGGCGGCCAACCCGGCGATGGTCGGAGTATTGAAGAGTTGTTGAGGACTTAATTGAAACCCCGCTTCGTTGGCGCGGGCGATGAAGTGAATGGCGACAACAGAGTCTCCTCCCAACTCGAAGAAGTTATCGTGAATGCCGATCTTGTCGACGCCAAGGAAGGTCTGCCATATTTCGGCAAGCATTTGTTCTCGCTCATTTCTCGGCTCAACGTAGGGTGTCTCCATTTCCGGACGTGGGTGCACAGATTTCGGCGCCAGAGGTTTAAGACTCTCTGCCTGTGCAGCGACGTTCGCTTGCATGAATTCCCTGGTCTGCTCAATCAAAGCGTGGATATCGGTCGTTGAAACAACTACCTGCGCCGGCAATGGATTGCTCGACAAGATGCGGCCAAACACTTTCACTCCTTCGTCCGGAGTTATCCCACTTAAGAGATTTGCCTGGCTGACAGCGCCATGTGCTTCCGCCAACAATGCGACGGAACTTTCCTGATTGCCGTTTTGATCAGTCAGGGCCTTGACGGTTGCGGCAGAGTCGCTAATTTTCCTGGCGGAGAAACCTTCAATATTAACCAGTTCTCTCCCCTGCTCGTCCATTATCACAGCATCGAAGGTCAGCACTTCTTTGCGCTGTTGATTGTCAACTCCCGCCCTGGCATAGGCATACAGTCTTTGCGATAGTGGAGCGTGTATGCTCACCTTTTTGTACGACAGCGGCAGATAGGAAGCTCCATCGGACAGATAATGCTTCGCAGCACCGGTCACGACGTCCATGATCGCCGGATGCAGTTTGTAATTCTCGAGATCGGCGGAAAATTCTTCGGGCAGTTCTATGAGGGCCAGCAATTCATCGGTCCCGAGATACAACGATTTCAAGTTCTGCCAGCGCGGGCCGTAGTCACTCGCAAAGCCGTCGCTTTGCCGGAGGTTCAGCTCCGTTCCACACCGCTCTAATAACTCCTTCAGGTCGTGCTTCTGAGTTGTTCCCGGTGCTGCCTGTGTTAACTTGCCAACAGCATGCTCCTGCCAGGTATCGTCTTCCGGATTGGTTTTGCTCTTGACGATGAATTTGAAGCCACTTCCGTTTCTTTCGAGCAGCGTGTGCGCCTCTTTGATCTCGCTGTCTCCGAGACGAAAGATGTTCAGGAAGTAGAAATCAGTGAGTTCCACCGCGCTGGTTTTCGTGTGTTCTTCATAGGCCGCTCGCGCGATCTCCAGGTAAGCGGTGCCTGGCAACAACGCGTGGCCCTCAAACCGGTGTTCATCGAGAGTCCAGAATTGAGCGACACTGTACCGGGTTAAATATTCTTTGCGATCAGGACTCTCGTCTATACATTCACCCAGCAAAGGATGATCGATCTTCCGGTGACTGAAAGCCGGCTCCGCTTTGCTTTTGAACCACTCTGCCGTTTTGATCGCAAGCCCGACGTCCTGCCATAAATCCCAATTGATCGAGATGGTATGTCTGCCTGTCCGGAGAGTGTCGTAGCGTGCGAAAGAGTCCATGAATTGGTTTGCCGCGCAGTAATCCACCTGGCCGATGCTGCCCAGCATGGAAGTGAGAGACGAGCACAGCAAAAAGAAGTCGAGGTCAACTTCGTTGAGCGCGAACTCAAGAGCTCTGAGTCCCTGCACCTTCGGCGCGAGAACAGCAGCGGCTTGTTGTGAAGTTTTGAGTTGAATCAGCCCACCACCGCCCTCGCCGGCTGCATGCACCACTCCGTTTATGACGCCGAAGCCCCTGTGGATCTCTGCTACTATCTCCTGCATCCGCTTGCGATCGGTAACATCGCCGCGCACGATGAGAAGCTCTCCGCCGTGCTCTTCGACCGCCTGCAATCTTTTTATCCGCCGGCTGACGAGATCTCCGGCATCATGCGTAGTAAGCCACTGTTCCCACTGCACTTTTGGCGGCATTTCCGAGCGTCCGACAAGAATCAGTTTTGCCTTCACAGTTTTCGCCAGGTACTCAGCGAGTTCGAGCGCGACACCACCTAAGCCGCCTGTTATCAGGTACACACCGCCATCACGCAACTGCGCTGGTGGTCCAGACGTCTGTTTCAGGCTAAACGGTTCCAGAAACTGCACCCAACGTGCGTCATTGCGATAGGCAACGATGGTATCGGGCAGCGGCTGCACAAGTTCCGCAATCAGTTGGCTGACAAGTTTGCTCCCAGACGCCTTGCCGTTTTCAGGAAGAACAACGTCGATGCTGCGGCAGGTAATGTTGGAGTATTCCTGTGGGATTACCTTGCATGGCCCAAGCACTGTCGCCTTCTCGGGACACAACTCCTTCTCCCCTGCGATGCTCTGCATGTTGGAGGAAAGAACATCGATATGAACCTGCTGCGTGGAAGTCTGAGCACCCAGAGCCTGGGCAAGAAACAGCAAGCTGTAGAAGCCGAGCTTCAGTGATCGTTCGTCGGTCTCGAAGGCCGGTCGAAACTCACCTTCCTGCGCCACGCTCCAAAGGTGAACGATACGGTTGATATTTTTTTCTGCCCCCGCGAACTCCTTGAACAGGAGCTTATAATCTTCAGAACGCTCCGGGTTGATGGTGAACGTCTTGTCACTCAGTTTTTCAAACTGCTCACCCACTTGCACGATGAACACATCCTGCTTCGCCTGCTCGAGACGCTTCACAATCTGTGGGCCAAGTCCTGCCCC
>Ga0070700_100000087_pt1 | contig 62003 bp, 54 predicted proteins | sample KBSK5101metaG_FD_65456 | JGI IMG/M metagenome (GOLD analysis project Ga0070700, IMG submission 65456) | Corn, switchgrass and miscanthus rhizosphere microbial communities from Kellogg Biological Station, Michigan, USA - KBS K5-10-1 metaG | ecosystem: Host-associated > Plants > Roots >...
GCGATCAGCGCTGCATTTGCTTACCGGAAGAAAAATCACGTGCCGCTAACGAAGAAAAGTGACGTTTGGGCCAGACCGGGTATGCCGGTGACATTCAGGGCTGAGCTCATGCCCGGACGTGACCGCAACCAGCGCACGTTTCTGGTTAAAGAACTGCTGTCCAGCGGACGCGTTTCGCTTCACGATGCGGACGGCGAACACACTGAAAAAGAATTTGAACCGATCCAGTTCGATCGACCGGTTGATTGACCTACCACTCGTAAACCCTGCCGGGCTCCATCACACTCAACTTCGGAATGTTAAGAGCGTTGAGCTGTGCGATGATCTCGTCGCGATAGGTCGCTTTGAGGTGCACTGCCATGATGTCCATGCCGTTGTGAGTGAGTTTCTTTAACTCCTGGCCCAGCGATGCGGGCGTGAAGTGGCGTGAGACTTCGGCCAGCTTGGCCATGCGATCGGGAAATGAAGTCTCGATCAGTAACGCATCGAGATCCTTCATCGCGTTCACTATCTTCCAAAACTCTTCAGTCTCGGAAGTGTCGGAACTGAAAGCGACGCTTTTTTGACCATCTGAGACCACCAAACCCACAGTCGGCACAATGTGATTCACGGGCACTGCAACCACACTTAGATGGGCCACGTTGAATGGTTTGCCGATCGGAATCGGCACGTATTCCATCACTGGTCCATAGTCGTTCTTCAAGTCAGAAAAACGCGGATAGAGATTCCAGTTAAAAATGTCGCGCTCGAGCAGTTGGATTACCTCCTGCGTCGCGTAGACCCGCATCGGCTGCTGCAAACTCGGATAAAGATCGTCGATGAAGATTGGCAGACTGGCGACGTGGTCCATGTGAGGGTGAGTGACGATGATGTCTCTGACCTTGGACCGCTGCTCGTTAGTCAGAGCAATGGCAATACTGCCGGCGTCAACCGCCACGCAGTCGTCGATTAGAAAGCAAGTCAGGCGTTGCTCGAGGTTCGCTACGCCATGAGCATCAAACGTGCTGGGTAGAAGTTGGATTCTCACGAGCTTTCAGCTCTGATGAATGACCTTGCGCAATTCGCGCCCAGTATAAGCCAGAACGAGATAACCAGCGAGCCTTTATCCTTAACGTCTTCTGAACTCGCTTATCAGACCCTGCAACGCATGCAAGTAGGCAGCTTCCAACTCCCGCACGTCCTGCTCCGCCGAGTACACGCCCCGAGAAACTCGACTGCGATGAAACGCCAACTCGCTGGCCAGTTGATTAAAGCGCATACGAGCGCGCCAACCTTTATAGCCACTGCTCGACAAGGCGTTGAACGACGAGCCCATCCGGCCGATGATGGAACCCAGTTGCTTGTACTCTTCCTGAGTCAAAAAACCGCGTTCAAGATCGACTACGAGAAACTCGCGCACTATTCGTCCTTCGCGGCGCAGTGCCATTGAAATTACGAAGAGCATGATGAAGAACGCCGGGATCATCACCAGAATGTAAATCAAAAGGAAAACAGCGCCGCCCCCGAAAACTGCCGAACCGTTCCAAAGGCTGTGCATGAAGATCGCCATCAATAAACCGATGACCGGAGCGATGATTTTGATCGCGAGATTGTTTGTCTGTCTGGCGAGACCCAGGCCAATGCCCGTTAGACTGGTGAACAATGGATGAGAGAACGGCGCAAAGAAACCGCGCAGGATGAAAGTTGCTGTCAGCGCTTCGCCACCACCGCTCGCCGCTGCCTTGCCGTAGTAAAGAATGTTTTCAGACATCGCGAAACCGAGTGCAGCCATCGAGGCATAGACAACTCCGTCGATGACACCGTCGAACTCGTCCTTCTTCGCGAAGAAAAAGACAAACAGAATAAATGCCTTTCCAGTTTCTTCGACGATTGGCGCGGAGACGACTGCGGCGAACGCTTCGCCTGCACCCTTACCTGCAAGTGCGTAAACGAGGACTTGCATGCTTGTGTTGAGGAGAAAAGCGAAGAAGGTCGCGATCAGTGCGCCCCAGAAAAAAGCGGTGGCGAGCATCCAGAGCGGCTCGCCTTCATAACGATCGATCCATAGGACGAGGGCGATATAAAGTGGAACCGGGATCGTGGCTGTTAAGAAACCAAGCAACAATCCGACCGGGCCGGTCTCGATACCGATCAGCAGAAGGACAAGTAGTCCCAAAAAGATAGCTATGAAGAGCGCTACCATTGCGAGCACGACCCTGATGACGCTGACGCGAGGCGAGGTTCGAATAATGATGGTTGGTTGCGGAGTCATTGGGAGCGCAGTATAGCCCTTTTGTGGCTCTTAACGGGCACAGGTTTGACTGCGGCCGCCATCGATTGAATACGTGGCGCCGGTGATCCATGAGGCTTTGTCGGAGGCGAGAAATAGTACGAGGTCCGCGATCTCTTCCGGCCGGCCCGTGCGACCGAGAGGATGTGTGGTCTTCGAGTGTTCGAGAAATGCAGCGTACGCTTCATCATTCATCCCGCCGCGTTTATGAATCTGTGTTACTACGACTCCCGGATTCACGGCGTTAACTCTTACACCTTTGGCCGCCAACTCGAGCGAAGCACAGCGGGTTAACTGATCCAGCGCCGCCTTTGAGACACAGTAAGCCAGCACACCCGGAAACGCGCGCAGTCCGGTGACACTGGAAACGTTCACGATGTTGCCGCGGCGTTCAATCAAGCTCGGCAAAGCTTTCTGCATCAGTTGAAACGGCGCGCGAACGTTGACGTTCATCATGTCGTCCCAGGCTTCGAGAGATGTGTTCTCGATGGTTCCGTTGCTGATGTGACCAGCGGCATTCACGAGAATGTCGATACCGCCGAACACCTCGAGAGCACGTGCGACAACGCGCGCCGGTGCTTCACTCTCGACAAGATCTGCTTCGATCGCTAACACATCGCCACCAATGTTCTTTTCAAGTTCTTTGAGCGCTTCGATTTTTCGACCCACGCAAACTATCTTCGCGCCAGCTTGTGCAAAAGCCAGGGCGCATGCCTGTCCGATTCCTGAGGTGGCGCCGGTCACGAGCGCAACCTTGCCGGTGAATTGTTTCTCGTTCATCTTTGATCCTCGTCGATGTCTTATATTGACAGCACAATCCCAAAAAGCCGACTATTATGACCCTGAGAGCCTTGTGAGGTCATCCCCCCGGACGCTGCGGTCACAGTTTGTTAGTAGAAGTTTTTCGATGGGAGACAACTCCGCCGATCAGTTTTTCCCCAGAAGCCCGCGACCACCTTCGCGCGCTCCGGCTCGTACTCGTATGCCTTCGAGCAAGGGATATCTGGTTTCTGCGATCGTGATCGCGCTCGGGTTGTTTTTCGGACTGTGGTGGATTCTGGTCAGCGGCGGTGACGAGGCTCCTTGGCTGCCGGCCGGTTTGGCCGCGAGTGTGGTGTTGCTGGTTGCGTTGTCGGCGCGTGAAGTGGTTATGCGGCGTGCGTGGACCCGTTATCTATTAGAGAACGGCATTCGCGAAAAGCCGTCGAGTCACTCGCGGGAACGCGGTCGCAGTCAGAGGAAAGGATTTTCAGCATCATTACACTCCGCGGCGCTGCGCGCCATTCAGAAACAATCTGCCGCTGCTGAAGCTCCGGGCGCGAGTCCGGAGATGCACCTCGACGTGGCCCATATGTGTCAGGACTATTTAGCGAGCACTGACGAAGCGATCAGGTCGGGAAGTTACGGCAGTGAAAAGGGAATTGCGATTCGCGCCGGTCAGGAACGTGTGCGTGCTCTACACCGGCATCATCTTTTGACATGGGCCAGAGGACACTCGCAGGCTTTGACTCACGAAGCGCAACAGCGCGCGCGCACGTTCGACAAGATCGAAACTGCCACCAGGGCTATCGATTGCATCGATTCAGTTTTGAGAGTCTATCCTGACGAGGCGGAGCTCAATGAGTCGCGCATCGCATTGGGAGAGTTCATCGTTTCAGTGAAAGTGGCGCACTGGGTCGAGTTGGCCGAACGGTCGGCTTTCAAAGGTCACTACCGGCGCGCCATCGATCGTTATCGCGATGCGCTTTTTTATCTCAACCAGGACATAGTAAAAGAAGAAGTAAGAATTGCCGGCACCGAGAAGATCGAACGCGAGATTGCGCAGTTGAAGAAGCGTTTGCGCCCGAGTAATTCTAGTCCAACTCAGCAGTAATGATTGTTCAAAAGTGCCCGAAATGTGGTAGTTCGCGGATTCGGAGGGGCTATAAAAGGACTCCTTTGTTGATGCGGATGGTTGGCATCTACCACCTTTTATGCGATCATTGCAACTTACTTTTCACCGGTTTTGTGGTGCCTGGTACCTTGCGCCGCCGGAGAAGGCACCGGCGCGATAAATACACGAAAACAACGTAGTAATTCGGGTATCTTCTCGACCGATGTAGGTTGACCCTGAATAAACGTGAGTTTCAGACTTGAGGTGATGAGAATGAAAGCTAAGCAATCTTTGATTTTGGTGGCTCTGTTGGTTTGCCTGCTGGCCTGCGCTGTCAACGCGCAGGAGCAACAACAGACTTCAGCGCCGCCAGCGCCCCAGTCGCCCAGTCTGGACGTACAGGGAATCAAGAATTACTTGTTAGGACCTGGCGACGTGCTCGATGTCAGAGTGTTCGGACAACCCGAACTGACGAGCAATGTCCAGGTCGATGGTGATGGTAATCTCAGCGGCTTGCCATTCCTGGAAACTCCCATTCGCGCCAAGTGCCGCAACGAAAAAGATATACAAAAAGACATCACCGCCGCTTACGCGAAGTTCATCAACAATCCGCAGGTGAGTGTACGCATCTCGGAACGAAATAGCCGCCAGCCTGCGACAGTGTTCGGCGCCGTGCGTCAACCTTCTCGAGTTGAAATGAAGAGAAAGGTGCGCTTGAACGAGTTGATGGCTGTGTCAGGTGGTTTCACTGAGCGCGCTGCCGGCACGATTCAGATACTTCATACCGAACCGCTGATGTGTCCCGAGCCGGGTGAAGAAGCGGAAGCTGCACCGATTGACGGCACACGAATTCCACTACAGATCGTGAAGATCTCAGACCTCCGCAGCGGTAAGTCCGACGCGAATCCTACTATTCGACCGGGCGACTACGTGCTCGTCACGGAAGCTGAACCTGTATACATCACGGGCGCGGTGCTATCGCCGGGCGGAATCTATCTTCGCGACCAGTTGATGCTTAGTCGCGCCCTCGCGATGGTGGGCGGACCAAGAAAAGAAGCGAAGCTGAGCGACGTGAAGATCTATCGCCAGGTTCCGGGGTCCGCGAATCAGGAAGTTATCCACGTTGACGTGACTGCTATTAAGAAGAACCAGAAGCCTGATTTTCTGCTCCAGCCGTACGACGTGATTGAAGTGAATGAGTCAGGAATATTCTCCTCCAGTCGCATCGCATCCACTTTGATGAGCACGCTGACTGGAGCAGTTACAAGTACAGGGTCGTATTTGCCCAGTCGCGTTATCTATTAAGCTTCACGATTGAGAGAATAGAGTTAAAGATGAGTGCAAGAACATTAGCCGCTGATCGCCGGCGCCGAAAATTGATTACACTTCTGTGGGCGCTGCTGCTTACAGTTGCCGTGGTCATTCTTATTTACAAGGAGCTAACAGCCGTCTTGTACATTCTTTGTACGGTGGGAGTTGCTGTGCTGCTGATCATTGTGGCGTTTTCAGACCTGGCCCACGAGGACAATACGAGCCCAGAGATGGCCCAGGCAACGGATGCACCAGGTGTTGCACGTCCCAAAAGGTGACGCGGTGGCGATTTTTGCGAAGAATTGCGTTGTTCTCACGCACAATCGATGTTGCTTATGCGGTCTATAATTTTTGCTGAACCGATCGCTCGTGCAATGAGTGTTGCGAGTGCGGCAAAAACAATAACCGGGTTGAAACTTTAATCGGACTATTGCATAATCCGCATGCGTTCACCTCCCCGGTGGACGAAGTGGTCGCGTGGGGTGAGGACACGTGGCCTTAGGGTGGGGGCTGTGGGAGGCCCCCGCCCGCTTTTTTTGTCAGCTTAAAATCATTTACTGATGGGTTTCTTTCAGAGATCACGACGTAAGTTTCAGCTCTGGTTTTTTGAGGGCAAAAAAAGAAGCGACTCCACGCACGAGTCCTCGACTGGACACAAACAACACTCATGGTGGCGGGTAATGTGTCTCACCGGCGTGGATTATTTCTCCACTCTCGGTTATCAACCCGGTATTGCATTCTTAGCGGCCGGCGCGCTCTCTCCAATTGCTACACTCGTTCTGATTTTTCTTACGCTCTTCGGTGCGTTGCCGATGTACCGGCGCGTTGCTGCTGAGAGTCCTCATGGCGACGGCTCAATCTCGATGCTCGAGAACCTGCTCTCGCGCTGGAAGGGGAAACTCTTCGTCCTCGCGCTGCTAGGTTTTGCAACGACAAGTTTCATCATCACCATCACGCTTTCCGCGGCCGATGCTACCGCGCACATAGTAGAGAATCCTTTTGTGATAAACCACGTGGATTTTCTACACCATCGAATCATCGTCACGCTCGTTTTAATCGCGGCGCTCGGTGGGATTTTTCTGCGCGGCTTCAAGGAAGCGATCGGAATAGCCGTGTTTCTCGTCGCGATCTATCTGGCGTTGAATCTGACGGTGGCGGTGGTCGGCATTTATGAAATCGCAACACACGCCACAGCTTTTTGGAGTTGGAATCGGCTTCTGTTTGAGACGTACAGAAGTCCGTTCTTGATGATTGGGACGGCGCTCTTTGTCTTTCCCAAGCTGGCCCTTGGGCTATCGGGCTTTGAGACGGGCGTGGTGGTAATGCCTCTGGTAAAGGGCGGCGTGGGCCATGCGCAGCTCGCCGGACGCATACACAACACGCGCAAATTGCTGACGGTTGCGGCGTTGATCATGAGCTTCCTGCTATTCGCAAGCAGCATCATCACGACGATGTTGATTCCCGCTGAGGAGTTTCGGCCGGAAACAGAGCTACAGGAAGCCGGCGCCGCCAACGGTCGTGCCCTCGCTTACCTGGCCCACACATATCTTGGCGATGTCTTCGGCACTGTCTACGATTTGAGCACGATCTCCATACTCTGGTTTGCGGGCTCGTCAGCACTTGCGGGTTTGCTCAATATCGTGCCGCGCTATCTGCCGCGTTACGGGATGGCGCCGGAATGGGCGCGTGCAACACGTCCGCTCGTCGTTGTCTTCACGGTGATCTGTTTCCTCGTAACCATTCTGTTCCGAGCTGACGTTGATGCTCAGGGCGGTGCTTATGCCACCGGCGTGCTCGCACTCATGACTTCCGCAGCGATTGCTGTAACTCTCTCCGCGCGTCGTCATGGCGAACGCGTGCAATGGGCGTTCATGCTCATTGCCCTGGTATTCGTCTATACAACTGTTGTGAACGTCGTCGAGCAGCCTGAGGGAATCAAGATCGCGCTGATCTTTATCGCTGCGATTGTCATCAGTTCACTTGCGTCTCGCGTTTGGCGCTCGACTGAGTTGAGAGTAGAACGAATAGAACTCGACGATGCGGCCCGTGAGTTTATCCGCAAAGCCGCGAAAGGAACCGTTCGCATCATCACGAATCGAATAGATCGCGGCGACGCAACCGAGTACGAAGCTAAAGAGAAGGAAAAGCGACTCGACAACCATATTCCGGCAGGTGAGCCTATTTTGTTTTTCGAAGTTACACCGGGTGATGCGTCCGAGTTTTCCGGCGTGCTGAAGGTAAGAGGTGAAAGCGTTGACGGGTTTCAGATCTTGCGGACTCAGTCACCGGCAGTTCCGAATGCGATCGCGGCGTTCTTACTTTTTCTAAGGAATGAGACCGGCAAGTTGCCTCATGTTTACTTCGGATGGAGTGAAGGCAATCCGGTTTCATATCTGTTGAAGTACATTGCTTTCGGCGAAGGCGATACGGCCCCCGTTACGCATGAGGTGTTGCGTCAGGCGGAGAAGGATCCGGACCAGCGACCAATCGTTCACGTGGGCGGGTAGTTTGTATCTCTGCGGCCCTCTGCGTATCTCGGCGTCCTCTGCGTTAAAAGATTATTGAAACGCAGAGAACGCTGAGATACGCAGAGGGCCGCAGAGAAGAACTTGTTTAATCATCCAATCATGTCTAAGATCTCAGTGTTGAAAACTAGTCTGCCGAAGTTGCTTTGCAACGCGGGGGAACCAACGTTCAGGGGCTAATCGTTGCCACGACGAACACTTCCAGTTCGAGCCCGTCAGCTAACCTCGTAGGCTAAAGGAAGGGCAGTTAATGCTCAATCGGATTACTCGAAGGACTGCGGGAAGACGTTTTAAACTCTGGTTATTCAAAGGTTCCACACAGCAAGATACCCCCCACGCAACTCCGCACAAGCAACATCCCTGGTGGCAAGTAATGTGTTTGACCGGCGTCGACTATTTTTCGACTCTCGGTTACCAACCCGGCATCGCGTTCCTCGCCGCCCAGGCACTTTCCCCAATCGCGACTTTCATACTGGTACTGCTCACGCTTTTCGGCGCGTTGCCTATTTACAACCGTGTCGCTGAAGAGAGTCCGCATGGTGAAGGCTCCATCTCCATGCTGGAGCACCTGCTCTCACGCTGGAAGGGAAAGCTCTTCGTCCTCGTATTGCTCGGTTTCGTTGCCACGGATTTCATTATCACCATAACACTCTCTGCGGCTGACGCGACGGCTCACGTCATCGAGAATCCGTTTACGCCCGCGATCCTGAAACACCAGCTAGGAATAACCTTTGCTTTGATTGCGCTGTTGGGTGTGATCTTTCTGCGTGGGTTCAAAGAGGCGATTGGAATCGCCGTCGCGCTCGTTGCTATCTATCTGTTCTTGAACTCTATCGTGATCTCGTATGGTTTGTATGAGCTTTTCACCCATCCACATCACTTTCCTGAATGGAAGCAAGCGCTGTTACAACATCCGAAAGTACACGGAAATTCATGGTTGATTGTCGGTGTCTCGTTGATGTTGTTTCCGAAACTGGCGCTGGGTCTTTCCGGTTTCGAAACGGGTGTGGCAGTGATGCCGCTGGTAAAGGGAGACGACGATATAAGTGAAGACGACTGGGCCAACATTCAAACCACACGCACGGCCCACGTAGAAGATAGAAAAACTCGCCAACTCTTGCGAAAACGCATTCGCAACGCTAAGAAGTTACTCCGTTCCGCGGCATTGATCATGAGCGTTCTGCTCATCAGCAGCAGTTTTGTTACCTCCATCCTGATTCCGGCCGAGAAGTTTGCCGAGGGTGGTGAAGCCAACGGTCGTGCTATCGCTTACCTGGCCCACGAGTATTTTGGAAACATCTTCGGCACATTCTACGACCTCAGCACGATCTCGATCCTTTGGTTTGCCGGTGCTTCAGCGATGGCCGGACTGTTGAGTATCGTCCCTCGCTATTTGCCGCGTTACGGCATGGCGCCTGAGTGGGCCAGGGCAGCGCGGCCGCTGGTTATCGTCATCATCATCATCGCATTTGCGGTCACATTCATCTTCAATGCCGACGTGGACCAGCAGGGCGGTGCTTATGCTACCGGTGTGTTGGTGTTGATGACTTCCGCTGCCATCGCTGTAACGCTTGCAGTGCGCCGCAAAGAGGGAAACTGGTACATCTATCTCGGTATCGCACTCATCTTCGTCTATACGACTATTCAGAACATTCACGAACGACCGGAAGGTATCAAGATCGCTTCGTTCTTTATCCTGACGATCATTCTTGCTTCGCTGTTCTCGAGAGTTTACCGCTCTACAGAGTTGCGTGTTGAACGAATCGAGTTAGACGACCAGGCGCGACAGTTCATTAAAGACGCTGCTAAAGGAACCATTCGCATTATTGCCAATCGCAAAGACAAGGGCGACGCTGACGAATACTCTCTGAAGGAACAAGAGAAACGCACCAGTAATCACATTCCGACGGGTGAACCGATTCTCTTCTTCGAAGTAACTCCGGGTGACGCTTCCGAGTTCGCAGGCACACTGTGTATTCGCGGCGAGACAGTTGATAGTTATCGCATACTGCGCACGGAATCGCCGGCAGTGCCTAATGCAATCGCTGCGTTTCTACTTTACCTGCGCGATGAGATGGGCAAATTGCCGCACGTCTATTTTGGTTGGAGCGAGGGGAATCCGATTTCCTACTTGCTTAAGTACATCGCTTTTGGAGAGGGCGATACGGCGCCGGTCACACACGAAGTTTTACGTAAGGCAGAGAAGGACTCCAATCGACGTCCGATCGTGCATGTGGGCGGTTAGGTCTTAAGGTCGGGGTTCAGCCTGGCTGACTTGAATGACTACGAGGAACGCTACATCTGTGCGCCGTCGCCGTTTGAAATTCTTCCCGCGAGAAAACACGAGCGACAATAGACTGGTCGTCCCTGCGAAGGATAGAAAGGAACGGTAGTTTGTTGTCCGCATTGTGCGCAGTTCACCGAGACTTCGATGCGTTGTCGCACTCCCGATGATTGGGCTGCCGCAATCGCCGCTAAGCGTTCGTTCTTAGCTTGTTTGCAGGGCTTGCATCGCTTTGGTTCGTTTTTCAAACCTTTATCGTGAAAGAATACCTGTTCACCCGCAGTCCAGATGAAGTTCTCGTTGCAATCAACGCATCTGATGGGGCGGTCTTGATACTCGCTTCCGTGGGTGGTTTCCAATACTTGGGCGGCTTCCGTAGTTGCCATGTTCAACTCCCTCGGTCCGTTTGCCTCTAAGAACATCATGTCGGCGGGTAAATAGTACCGCTAATAGTACGCTCTTCGGTTTGCCACCAATGAGGTAATAAAGATTTCAGCCTGCGAGGCCGCTATATGGTTAACTGGTATATAACTATGGCGAAACTGTGTCAAGGTAATTTGCGTTAAAACAGGACGACCTTGACGGGCCAGCAACGAATGGCAGCAAAAACCATGAGTAGAGTATTAATTATTGGCTCTGGCGGTCGTGAGCACGCCATCGTCTGGGCCATTCACCACACATCAAACCCGGCGGAGATTTTTTGTGTCCCAGGTAATGCGGGAATCGCAGAAATCGCTCAAGTCGCGAATGTTTCCGTCGATGACCATGCGGCACTCGCATCTTTTGTCGAGTCACAGAAGATTGATTTGACTTTTGTCGGACCCGAAGCGGCGCTCGCGGCCGGAATCGTGGATCATTTTAACGAGCGAGGCCTGCATATTGTTGGGCCGACTGCTGCCGCGGCACGACTCGAGGGAAGCAAGATCTTCGCGAAGGATTTCATGGCGCGCCATCAGATACCCACCGCTGCATATCGCGTGGCTGAATCTCCGTCGCAGGCAGTTGAACATTTGCGAAGCGGAAAATTTGGTTCTGCGCAATCGCCTGTGGTGATCAAAGCCGATGGACTGGCAGCCGGAAAAGGCGTGGTCGTGGCTGCTAATCATGCGGAAGCGGAAAAGGCGATTGCAGATCTCATGGTCCAACACGTCGCGGGTAGTGAAGCTGCACAACGAGTAGTGCTTGAACAAGCATTAACTGGTACCGAGGCGTCACTATTAATTTTTGCTGATGGACGTGACTACGCATTGATGCCTGCGGCACGCGATCACAAGCGCATTGGTGAAAACGATACTGGTCCAAACACTGGCGGGATGGGAACGATTACTGATGCGTCTGTTTTGGAGAAGAGTGTGGAGGAACGAGTCGTGCGTGAGATCGTTGAGCCTACGCTTTCGGGTGCTCGTGAAGAGGGGTTTGCTTTCAAGGGCGTATTGTTCCTGGGATTAATGTTGACTGAAGATGGACCAAAGCTGCTCGAATACAACGTGCGTTTTGGCGATCCGGAGACACAAGCAATTCTCGTCCGTCTAAAGACAGATTTACTTTCCATCTTCGAAGCCGTGTACAACCAGACGCTTGGTCAATTGAAAGTCGAATGGGCTGAAGGGTCGTCTGCGTGCGTCGTGGCGGCGAATAAAGGTTATCCCGGAAAATACGAGAAAGGCGCGGTTATCGAAGGCCTGGATGAGGTTAATACTGAGGCGGTGCAGGTTTTTCATGCGGGAACGTCAAAAGACGCAGATAGCCGTTTTATCGCCACTGGAGGCAGGGTTCTGGGAGTTACAGCAGCCGCCGAAAACCTTTCCGCGGCTCTGAACGTCTGTTATGACTCGCTGGTAAAAATTCACTGGCCGGGCATGCAATTCAGGCGTGATATAGGCAGGCGGGCGGCCATTGGATGAGCTTTCTGGAAGGCTTTTAATAGTGCTGTTATACTCAAAGCCAGTTTTCATCGGACTTGAAACCGCCTGAGCGTATATGTCGTACATCAAAGCGGTAGCTAAATGGCCCGTAAATCTGTCGGAGGATGAGCAGAAATGGGACTTTGGACAAGAATGAAGCGCTCAGTGCGCGCCCTCTTTGGAGGGATAATCGAGAAGACTGAAGACCCGGAACTCATTCTTCAGCAAACTATCCGCGACATGCGCGACCGCGTGCCTGAATTGAACAATTCAGTGGCACAGGTGATGGCGACCGAAAAGCTGCTCGCCAAAAACAAGGAGCGTCTCGAAACACAGGTTGTCGATCTCGACTCCAAGATTCGCGCTTCGGTGAAGATGGGTCGTGACGATATCGCGACTGCTTACATCGGCCAGTTACAACAGGCACAGCTCGATCTGCAGAAAACCGGGCAGCAACTGGAGCACGCCAACCTCGCATCGAAACAGGCACTGAAAGCGCGCGACAATTACGTGCTGCAAATGCAACGCCGCACCGCTGAGGCGATGCAGTTGATAAACCAGTCGAAGCAGGCAAAACTTCAGGAACAGCTTGCACAGACGATGGAGTCGTTTCAACTGGGCGACGACGCATCCACCTTCAACGAGATGCGGGATAAGATCGATCGTCGCGCCGCAGCAGCAGAAGCGAAGATGCAGTTAGGCGCTGCGAATGTCGATACGCAAATGCAGGACATCGAGCGTGAGGCTCTCGACATGCAGTTGCAGGACAAGTTGCTTGCGTACAAACGTGACATGGGCTTGTTGGGCGCTGGTAGTCCATCGTCGCCACAGGCTTTGCCGGCAGAAGGTGAAACTACCGGTGGCAATCAGAATGGGGCCGGAGGAAATCGCGCCAGTTAATAATAAGTTGTAGCTCGTAGCCATAATCTTTTATGGAACTTCCCAAGATTGATCTGAAGTATCTTAAAGAGGCTTTCAAGGAACCCATTAACTTCTGGGGAATGGCCGGATTTGCAGTGGCCGCAGCATACGTTCAGGACGTTACGCCGCTCGTCGCTGCACTCGCTACTGAAACGCTCTACTTAGCGGCAGTGCCTGCCAGTACCGTGTATCGACGGTTAGTGGATCGCAGAGAGAAGCAACGCTTGTTGAAGTTGCGTGAGCAGCAACGGGAAGCTCAGATCAAGTTGTTCGATCCGCGCGAGCGTGAAGCAGTCGAATACTTGCGCTGGATGAAGAATCAGATCTATTCGAACTACAAAAAATTCACCGGCACCAAACAGATTCCTCACAACATTCAGAGTCTCGATCAACGTTGGGAGGACTTTGTCGATCTGCTCGACGTGTATCGTCGTCGCAAACATCATTTACGCTCGATCAATCGTCAGGCAGTGCAGAATCAGTTGGTCCAGGCTGAACGATCCGTCGAAGCTGCCCGGGACGATCGCGAGAGACGCATTCAACGGGCGAACGTTGAAATCCTCAAACGGCGCGTTGCTGCCTTCAACGACATTGAACGTTCAGTGAAGTTAGTTGAAGGCCAATTGCAGTCCATCGAAAACTTCTTTGGCCTCGTAAACGATCAGGTCGTTACACTGCCCACGCCCGAGCGTGTTTCGTCGCTTGATTTCGAGCAACTGAGCGATTCGATCGCCATGACCAAGCAGATGCTCGAAGAGACGTCAGATACGTTTGCGGCCCTCGACAGCCATAACCGCGATATCGGCAATTACGAGCTGCTTTTGTCTAACACCGGCACTTCCAAGTAAAATCCGCTAAAATCCGTGTTAATCTCTGTCTACACTCTATAGCACCTAACGGAAAATTAACCACAAGATATTGATTGACACCCTGACCTTTCCGGGGTATATTCCGGCGCGCTGCTAGTTATATAATTGAACCGACCGCAGCACTCAGAGACACACTCTAAGCTAAAGGTCAGCGTAGAAATACGCTTCGTACCTCCGTTTTTGAACGCGAAAGGCAGAAGAACGATGAGCGCCACTATCGGCAAGAAAATCGGAAATGTCCCAGCCGAAATTCCCGCAGTTTCCCCACGTCGAAAGCCGCAGCAGCTTGGAATCAATGCCAGAAAAGTAGTTAGCAAGCGGTATTCGCGAAAGAACCCGGCAGGAAAGCCGACTGAAGAATGGGCGAACATTGTCGACCGCGTAGTGAACCATGTTTCAGAGGCGGAAACTGGCGCAAAACGAGACATGTTTTTCGTGGCGATGAAAGAGGTCATGCTGGCACGGGAGTTCATTCCCAACACGCCTTGCCTGGTCAACGCCGGCAAGTCTAATGGACAGCTCGCGGCGTGCTTTGTTTTGGATGTTCCTGATTCGTTGAACGGAATCATGAACCATGCGAAGGCGGCAGCCACGATTCACCAGACCGGTGGCGGCACGGGCATGACTTACGAATTCCTGCGACCGCACGGCGCAATGGTGAGCTCGGCGACCGGAGTCGCTTCTGGTCCAGTGTCGTTCATGAACATCGTCAACCAGGTCACTGACGTCGTGAAGCAGGGCGGTGTACGACGTGGCGCGAACATGGGCATGATGCGCGTCACGCACCCTGACGTTTTGCGATTTATTCACGCGAAGAACGATCAGCATTCGTTAACCAACTTCAACATCTCCGTCAACGTCACTGACAGTTTTTTGAACGCAGTTGACAACAATCAATGGTTTCAACTGGAGTTCGATGGTGTGTCCTGGAATGAGCGGATTTATGATCCAGTGCGTGATGGCGACTACGTCGTTTATCGACGACCTGATGGAACGATGGTGACGTTCTGCGATCGGCAGGCATTTCTCGCCGCCGATCTTTCGAACTGCACAATTGAAGAGCCGCCGCGTCCGGGCATGATCTTCGCGCCCGACATCTGGAACCGAATTGTCGCCAGTGCACACAAGTATGCGGAACCCGGTATCGCTTTCATCGACGAAGTGAATCGTCATAATCACATGATGAAGTCGATGGGTCCAATCTACTCGTGCAATCCGTGCGGTGAACAGTTTCTACACTTCTCGAACTCGTGCAATCTCGGTTCGATCGATCTCGCGAAATTTTACGATCCGGAAAAAAGGATCGACTGGGATCGGCTGCGCAATGTGACGCATCTCTGCACGCGTTTTCTCGACAACGTGATCGACACGTGTGCCTGGCCTTTGCCTGAGATCGAGGACGTGGTCCATCGTACACGGCCAGTGGGCCTCGGTATCATGGGCTTCGCTGATCTCTGTTTGAATCTGAAGATCACTTACGGCTCGGCTGAGTCGATCGATCTGATGGACGAAGTAATGGGATTTGTGCGTCGCGAGTCATGGCTGGAAAGCAATCGACTCGGCGCGGAGAAGGGCGCGTTTCCTGAGTTTGAGCCAAACCGCGAGGCTTACACGGATTTTCTTTATAATCAGATCGGAATTTCGAGAGATATTCCGCTCACACCGCGCAACTATGAAGTGACGACCATTGCTCCGACCGGAACCATTTCCCTCGTAGCGGAGACTTCTTCCGGTATCGAGCCAAACTTCTCCTGGGCATACGTTCGCAAAGACACGCTCGGCACGCGCACTTACGTACACACGTTGGCGGCGCAAGCGCTTGGCCTCGATGTGGACCAATGCGATCAGGAATCGATAGATGCGGCTGCGACTTACGTCGTGGAACACGAACAAGAATTGCCGTCGCATTTTATCTCGGCGATGAACATAAGCGCTGAGCAGCACGTTCATGTGCTCGCGGCTGCTCAGCGCAACGTCGACAACAGTGTGTCGAAGACCTGCAATGGTGCGGTTAACGATACGGTGGAGTCAGTCGACGCGCTTTATCGCCTCGGCCGTCAGCTTGGTTGCAAAGCGGTCAGTTATTATCGCGATGGTTCGCGCGAGAATCAGGTGTTAACGTCAATGAAAGCGGAAGATCCGAAGGGTGAGATCGCATGTAATCCTGAAGCAGTGGTCGAGCCGTTGGAAGAAACTGTGAGCGCGGCTGAAGCAACAGCCGCGGACGATGCTTCTGCTCGTCAGGAGGCAATCGCGCGCGAACACTCGGAAACTATCAAGGTGCCGGCGGTGACTGCGATCAGAATCGAACGTCCACGCGAACTGCGCGGCGCGACGTGGCAAATTCCTTTCGACGGTCAGAATCTCTACGTTACTGTCAACCACGACGGCAAGATGATCCAGGAAGTTTTTGCCACTGGTCCAATCAGCGGCGGTGTGGGATTGCTTGCGTCGAAGATGCTGCGCGGCGGTTTCGACGCGGCTGAAGTGGCGTACAGTTTGAATAAAGTTACCGGCACGCACGCTGTCTGGTTCAACGAACGTCTGCTCACCTCACCGGAGCAGGCAGTTGCCGAGTGCATTATGATCACAGTGCGACGCGTACAGGATCTGCCGGATTCGGCACGTGCTGTCGCGAGCAAACAGCAATCACATCCTTCGCACCAGAAAACCGTGACCGGCGCCATCATGTCCAACATGATTGGCATCTGCCCCGAATGCCACGGGCAGCTCGAGCACGCAAGTGGGTGTGATTTCTGCAGGGACTGTGGCTATAGCAAATGTAAGTGAATACTTTTCGATGCGCACTCTAAAAGGCCAGTCTCGATAGGCTGGCTTTTTCTTTACGTGAAAATGCTGTTAAGATAACTACCGCTTTTTTCCTCATATGAAACGCGAAACTCTAACACAACCGAATCAGACATTTATCAACTTTCCGGAGGAGCGAAAGAGCTACGACGAAATTGTTGACCTCTTCGCTCGGGGTGCCTCACCGGCCGAAATACTCGATTTTCGCCCCTCAAATGAGACCCAGGAGAGGGTGCGTGAGCTACTCGAACGGAATGCTGCTGACGAATTGACTGAAGAGGAAGCGGCGGAGCTTGAGTGTTTCGGAGAAGTCGAACATTTCATGCAACTAATCAAAATAAGGGCTCGGGAGTATTTGAAGGCTAAGACATGATCCCAACCCGGATCTCCGCTGCCTTACGGCGAGAGGTGCGGGAAAGAGCGGGAGAACGTTGCGAGTACTGTTTACTGCCCGAATCACAAGCTATCTTTCCTCACGAACCTGATCACCTCGTCGCATTAAAACATGGAGGCGCGACCATGTCCGCCAACTTGGCGCTAGCCTGCTTCGATTGCAATCGATTCAAGGGGTCTGACATTGCATCGGTAGATCCGATAACAGGCGAACTTGTGGCTCTGTTCAGTCCACGAACACAACGCTGGGCTGATCATTTTGAGCTTCGAGGAGGCGTGATTGTTCCATTGACCGCAGTTGGTCGCGCGACTGATAAGCTCTTGCAACTCAACCTGGGGAGTCGTGTTGAAGTCCGTGAAAGATTAATTGCCATTAATGCATATCCGAGCAAGACAAATTAGCGTTACAGTTGGTCCAGCTTCAGCAACGTGTGTAGCAGCACATTCGCGCCGTTCGCGATGTCTTCGGGGTGGGAGAATTCGCGGGGGGAGTGGCTGATGCCGCCGACGCTCGGAACGAAGATCATGCCGACTGGGCCAAGACGGGCCATGTCTTGCGCGTCGTGACCGGCGCCGGAAGGTAACGATTTGGTTGTTAGACCAAGGTCGTGGGCGGCCTCAGTGATCAATGAGCGAATCCTGGGATCGGTGGGCGCTGGTATGTTGACGTTGATCTCTTTGAAATCGAATTTGGTTTTGCTGTCGGCCTCAATTTTCTCTGCTTCGGCCTTGATCCTTTCAAAGAGCATATTGATCTTCGCGGCATCAAGATCGCGCAATTCCAAACTCAAAACAACTTTTCCGGGAATGACATTCGGCGCTCCAGGAAGCGCAGTGATTCTGCCGACCGTACCCACTTGCCTGCCAGGCACGCTGGTCACGACACGATTCACTGCTTCAATAAACTTCGCCGCAGCCAAAAGCGCGTCCTGACGGTTGTTCATCGCAGTGGTGCCGGCGTGATTGGCAAAGCCTTCAACGCTCACGTCCCACCAGTTGATGCCCACGATTCCCTCAACTACGCCGATATTGTTCTTTTCACTATCGAGTGTGCCGCCCTGTTCAATATGCAATTCGAGATAAGCGGCTATGTCGCCCTTCCTGCGCCGCACATCTGCAAGTTTGGAAACGTCTCCGCCGATGAACTTGATGCCTTCACGAATCGTCTTGCCGCTGCGACTCACCAGATCGAGTTCCTTCTCAGTCAACTCGCCGTCCATCGCGCGACTACCGATTAGTCCACCTTCTTCGTTCTGAAAGATGACCACTTCCAGCGGGTGCCGGAGGGTGAGATTGTTCTCAGCAAGTGTCTGCGCGACTTCGATCGCACCAATTGAACCGACCACGCCGTCGTAGTTTCCACCCTCAGGAACTGTGTCAACATGCGATCCGATCAATAGCGGCAACAGACCGCTGACGCTTCCTGGTCGACGACCAATCAAATTACCTGCCGCATCAATCGAGACATCGAGCTTCGCAGCACGCATCAGACTGAGTACGTACTCACGTCCTTGTTTGTCAGCATCACTGTACGCCACACGACTAACGCCGCCCTGCGGGTTTTTGCCAAACTCGGCCAGGGCGAGAATGTGGTCCATGATCCGCTTACCGTTGACGCGGAGCCTCGATTGTGGAGACAAACCGCTGAACGAAATCGAGCCCAGTGCAACAGCGAGTCCGTAGTTGAATTGGCGACGGTTGATTTTCATAGGCAATAAAGCTGCAAGAAAGACGTAAATCTATCACACTACGGGATTCATGTGTTGGCATGAGGTTCGCAATCATAATTAGTAAGACCGCAGGCGAGGGAGGTAGTTATGAGCAAGAAACAGTTTCGCCGAATCGTTGGATTTATCCTGAGCGCGATGTTGATCGTGGGCACACTCATGATGGCGGCGAGCACTGCTCTTTGAGGCACCCACTCTCCGGTTGTAGAATCCTCCTCGGCCCTGACTTCCCATATACAACCGAGGAGACATCCAGAATGAAACGAGTGGCCTGCCTATCTGCCGTGGTGGTTAGCTTGATCTGCGCGACCCTTTGGTTAGCGCCGCAAACTTCAGCGATCACTTACGGCTTCGTGGATTCAAACAACACCTTCCGCAACACGGGAGCTTTCATTGTCAAATCATCCAGCGGACAAATCTTTCCGATCTGCTCGGGCACATTGATTGCCCCGAACGTTTTTCTGACCGCGAGTCACTGCACAGTTTTTTACACGCAGGAATTGGCGCCGGAAGGTGATGTTGCTTACGTCAGTCTCGACCAGTCGATACCTTTTGGCGACCTCACGAGCAACTCGACTCAGCTAATACCTGTGGCCCACGTAGTCAGCAATCCTAATTACAATCAGAGCCAGAGTGATTCCGGAGATATCGCGGTGTTGATTCTGGCGAAGAATGTCCGAGGCGTGACGCCGGCAACATTGCCGTCGTGCGGCTTGTTGGATCGACTCGTGGCCCAGAACGGATTGAAAACGGCAGTGTTCACGAATGCAGGCTATGGACTCCAGAATCGCGTAGTGGGCGGTGGCGTCCCATTCTTTCAGGATCTGAATCCCATTCCGCGGATGTTCTCTTTCTCGAGTTTCAATTCTCTAAACGGAGGCTATCTGCGTCTATCGCAAAATGCATCCACCGGAAATGGTGGAACGTGTTTTGGAGACTCAGGTGGTCCAAACTTTCTTACGGTGAATGGGCAGCAATTGATCGTTTCTATTACTATTACCGGCGATTCTGTCTGCCGTTCTACAAACGTTGACTACCGTCTCGATACGATTTCGGCGCAGGGATTTCTTGCTTACGTCAATGCAGCGTTTGGGACGTCAATTCCGATTTCCTGCTGAGGATCAACTTTGAAACCATACAAACTGCTCGCCTCCGCACTCGTTCCGTGTCTATTCGCGACTTTAGCGTTGTCGCAAACTCCGCCGCGCATCACTCCTGAAGCTCCCGTGGGGAGGGGTGTTGTTGTGTTAAAGGCTGCACGGCTAATTGATGGAACCGGAGCCGCGCCGATTAACAACGCAGTCGTAGTAGTTACTGACAACACGATCACTGCAGTTGGTCCAGCAAGCTCAGTGCGCGTTCCCGCAAACGCGAAGGTGATCGATCTCGGCGACGTAACACTAATGCCGGGGTTCATCGATGCACATACGCATTTAATCGGACGCGTGCTCGGCGATCCTGCCGGTGACAATGCGGGCGTCAGAGACTTTGAATCGTTTGCCGCGATCATCAGTGTGGAACATGCGCGATCCACTCTGATGGCGGGTTTCACGAGCGTGCGCAATGTGGGTGCGTCCGGCAAGTTTGATGATATGGCTTTACGAAAAGCCATCGACGAAGGCTGGACTCCTGGACCGCGAATGATGAGCGCGGGTCACGCACTTGGCATGCGCGGCGGTCATTGCGATGAGAATGGGTTTCGTCCGGGACTCTTCGATCCGGGCATCGAGGAGGGCGTCGCTGATGGACCAGATCAGATTCGCGCCGCGGTGCGCTATCAGATTAAGTATGGCGCGGACGTGATCAAGACGTGTGCGACCGGCGGTGTATTGTCTGAAGGAGATGCTGTCGGCGCGACTCAGTACACCTACGAAGAACTGAAGGCATTGGTCGATGAGGCGAACAAGCTGGAACGAAAAGTGGCCGCGCATGCTCATGGCACTGAAGGGATAAAGATAGCGGTGCGGGCGGGCGTGTCGTCGATCGAACATGGTTCGTTCCTTGACGATGAAGGCGCACGCTTGATGAAAGAGCGTGGAACTTTCCTCGTGCCAACGTTGTCCGCGGCTGAAGCGGTTGAAAAGGCAGCAAAGAATGGCGTGTTGAAAGGCCTGCGTGCCGAGAAGGCGTTGGCCGCCGCAGCGGCCGCTCGCCATGCGATCAAACTGGCTGTTGTGAACAAGGTTTCGATTGCCTTGGGAACTGATGCCGGAGTCGTTCCTCATGGATCGAATGCACATGAGTTTGTGTTGATGGTCCAATGGGGCGGCATGAGCAACATGGACTCGATTGTCGCCGGCACACTCAATGGCGCGAAACTATTAGGCTGGGACAAACACCTGGGATCATTAACGACCGGCAAGTGGGCCGACATCGTCGCCGTCTCCGGCGACCCGCTTGCGAACATCGAGAATATCCAGCAGGTGGTGTTCGTAATGAAGAACGGCGTGGTCTATCGTCAAAAATAAATCCGTGTCATCTGTGGCTAACTTCGTCCCAAATCAAGGTGTGCTTTGTTTCTTTCAGTAGCAGCGAGCCTATGATAAACGTCAGGGACGCGACGACGATCGGGTAATAAAGTCCCGCGTAAATGTTTCCGGTTTTGCTGACAACCGACAACCCTATGACCGGGAGCAGACCGCCGAAGACGCCGTTGCCGATGTGATACGGCAGTGATAGCGACGTGTAGCGGATCTTTGCCGGAAATGCCTCCACCAGATAAGCCGCGATTGGCCCATAGACCATCGTTACGAAGAATACCTGAATAAAGACGAGTAGAATCAACTTCCACGCGATCGGAGAACTGAGCAGTGTTGAGAAGTCCACATAAGGCAGCGCTTCTTTGGCTGCTTGTAGCTGTCCGTTTACTTCTGTCTGCGGAATGAGACTGATGGCGCCTGTAACCGGATTTGGTTTCGAGACCGTAGTCACAACGTTCGACCCCGCCACACGTTGCATCGCCTCATAGATCGGAAAGTAAGAGATCGCGGCAAGCAAACAACCGAGCATCATGATCCACTTGCGTCCAATGCGATCCGAGAGTGCGCCCATGAACACAAACAGCGGCATCGCGAACAGCAAAGCGATCGCGATGATGTATTGCGCGGAACGAGCGTTAACCTTCAATACAGTCTGCAAATAGAAGAGCGCATAAAACTGTCCGGTGTACCAGACCACACCCTGACCCGCCGTTGCGCCGAACAGCGAAATCAAGACGCGCTTCAGATTCTCCCAACGCGTAAACGCCTCGACCAACGGTCGGCTCGACGTCATGCCCGCGCCTTTGATTTGACTGAAGATAGGCGACTCTTTCATGCGCAGGCGAATGTATAGCGAGATGCCGACGAGAAAGATCGAAATGATGAACGGCACGCGCCAGCCCCACGCACTGAATGCCTGCGGCGTCATCGCGTTCTGGACCAGAATACTGACCAGCAACGAGGCGAACAGCCCGAGGGTCGCGGTGATCTGAATGAAACTCGTGTAGAAACCTCGCTTTTCGTCCGGCACATGCTCCGCGACGTAAACAGCCGCGCCACCATACTCACCGCCGAGCGCGAGTCCCTGAAGCACACGAATCAGCAAGAGAATAATCGGCGCCGCGATTCCGATCGTGGCATACGTGGGCAGGAAACCAATCGCGGCTGTGGCGCCACCCATGATGAGCAGCGTCACGAGAAACGCATACTTTCGTCCGACGAGATCGCCGATGCGACCAAAGAAGAGTGCGCCGAAAGGACGGACTACAAACCCGACCGCGAAGGTCGACAAGTAGGCAATTAGCGCCAACGTGTCGTTACCTTCGGGGTAGAGAGTGGCGAGATAATTACCGCAAGACTTCCGAAGATATAGAAGTCGTACCATTCGATCATGGTGCCGACCGCGGAAGCTGCGATGACTTGCCAGATACGATATTGGGCCAAGTTTGGTTTTGGTTAAGCCACGGATCTTCGCGGAAAACGCGGATTAAATTCCGTGTTTATCTGCGAAGATCCGTGGCTGGTTTTGATTACTGTCGATTTGACGAGCCGGTCATGTTTCGCATCGGCATCTGAAGCTTGCCGTCGGCGCCCCTGGTAAGTGCCAGGAACTCCGAATCCTGGCGCAGTGAATCAAACACCGCATCGACGCGCGCCTCCATCATCTCCTTCGCGCGCACTGTCTGATAACGTTCGTAACTGAAGAAGTGACGTTGCAGGAACGTGAGTGCTTCACGGCGATGACCAGTCTGGGCGTAGATTGCCGCCAGGTTGTACGACGCCGGCAAGAGATTGCGATTCTTTTCCGCGATCTTCAACGCCTCATCGCCATGGCCCGAAGCGGCCATGAAGACTGCCGCAAACACGAGGTTGTATGGGTCTTTCGGATCGAGTGCGAGAGCTTTCTGAGTGTAAGCATTGCCCTGGACCAGATCGCCTTCAGAGTTCCAATAGACTGCCAGGTTGCGATAGGCCAGCGCGAGCGGAAACTCCGCGACTGACTGCTCCATCAACGACAGGCCCTTCTTGAACTCGCCATCATGAATCGTCATCTTGCCGAGTCCGTGCAGCGCGACGGCACGCGCCACAGCGTCCGCGGGCATGTTGAGAATCGTGTTGAAAGTCGCTCGTGCTTTGTCCCACTCGCCCGTGTGATGCCGATAAACTTCACCGAGGTAACGCAGCGGCGTCGGATCGGCTGGGTCCATCCGGTGAGCGCGCTGGTAAAGACGTTCAGCAGCGACGTAGCGTTCAGCGATCTCAGCGCGCAGGCCCTGTCGCATCACGGCTTCGATCTTTGCACTCTGTACGCGATCGAAGATCGGCGACTCGGGAATGCTTCCGACTTCTTCAACACCGAGTTTCTTCAACTCTTTCGCAGCGTCTTTCGCTTTTTTCGGAAACAGGCACCTTTCTTCGGCGACGGGTTTCAGGAGCGCGATCGCACCCTGGTTGTCACCGGCTTTGGCTTTTTCCTTCGCGTCTTTTAAAGAGGTGTCGAGCGCTGTCTCGCGCTGTTTCATTTCAGCTTCGACGACTTTCTCGACCTGCTCGACCTTGAGTTTGCCGCCAGTGTTTTCCACTTTCTTGATCGGCGAACCATCGGCACTCGCCAACACGGCTACCGGCAGTGCGGAGTCACCAATGATCGGTTGTAGCTCAGGGGTCTTGGCGTCAGCGACAGTCATCGCGACGCATTGAGCCGAGTAGAGCGTAAGTAGTCGTGATGCCAGCAGGCTCGACTTCTTGATTTCGTCATTACTGGCTGGAAACCAATACAACACGAGACCTTTGTTTGGCACGGTTCTCGGTTCGTAGATCTTCCACGGCACCTTGTAAACGGCAGGCGCTGGTCCTGCACTGCCGCCGCCGCCACCTACCCCGCCAGTGCCGCCGCCGCCACCGCCACCACAAGTGGCCCAAACTGGCGATAGCGAAAACAGTACGATTAGAAGAGTGGCAAGAACGCGTGAAAGTCGTGTTTTCATAGTGCGGTATACCTTTCGTAGTTTCGGGTCGAGTTGAGTAGGCGATTTTATAGCACAACCCTTTTCGAAGAGACAGTTGGATGCGGTGTATTTCGACAACGATGTTTATTAGTGTATTCTTACAGAATTATTACCCGCAGGAATCAGATTCGAGCTAACATCAGTTATCCCCATTCGCCCCGATCGCCAATTGTTCGTTTGTTAGAAGGTAGAAGTGCGCCCAAATCTGGGAGGAGACGCAATGCGAGTTTTGTTGGTTAACCCCGAGTTTCAGGAAACGTACTGGAGTTTTCGTTATGCGCTGCCGTTTGAAGGAAAGCGCAGTGTGTTTCCTCCCCTTAGTCTATTGACCGTTTCCAGTCTTTTGCCCCGTGAGTGCGAACGGCGGCTGGTTGATTTGAACATCGAGCGACTGAAAGATTCGCACATCGAGTGGGCCGACATGATCTTTATCACCGGCATGCTCGCACAAAAAGAGTCGCTTCATGAAGTGGTCCAACGTTGTAAACAACGCGGCAAGGTGATCGTACTCGGTGGTCCATACGTTACCAGCACCATCGAGGAACTACCAGACGCCGATCACATTTTCCAGGGCGAAGCGGAAACAACGCTGCCGCAGTTTTTTAAAGATCTCCAGTGCGGACAAGCTAAACGCACTTACAAAGCTCCCGAGCGACCACCGTTAGCGCTCTCACCGGTGCCGGATTTTGGTCTCGCAAATCTCAAGAAATACAGTTGCATGTCGTTACAGTATTCACGCGGCTGTCCATTTTCATGCGAGTTTTGCGACATCATCGAGATCTATGGACGCGTGCCTCGGACCAAGAGTAATCAACAGATAGTCGCCGAGTTCGACGCCTTGAAACGATTAGGCTGGCGCGGACCACTGTTCATCGTCGACGATAATTTCATCGGCAACAAGAAGAACGTGCGCCTGCTTCTGCCCGAAGTGATCGAGTGGCAAAAGAAGAATGGCTTTCCGTTTTCATTACTGACTGAAGCAAGCGTGAATCTCGCCGATGATGGCGACTTACTAACCGCAATGAAGGACGCAGGTTTCCGTCGTGTCTTTCTCGGCATCGAAACTCCGGTTGAAGAGAGTCTGAAAGAAGCCCAAAAACCGCAGAACCGCGGCAACCTGCTCGAGTCGGTGCGGAGAATTCAGAATCACGGCATGGAAGTGATGGCCGGTTTCATAGTCGGCTTCGACAACGATCCGGAAGACATCTTCGAACGGCAGATCGAGTTTATTCGCGAGAGCGCGATTCCCATGGCCATGGTCGGAATGCTGAACGCACTGCCCGACACGCAACTGTGGAAACGTCTCGAAAGAGAAGGGCGACTGCTCGGCGCCGACGCTACCGGCAACAACACCATCGCCACCGTCAACTTCATTCCCAAGATGGATGTGGACACTTTGATTACCGGTTATCAACGGATCATGCGGACGATCTACAAGCCGAGCGAATACTATCGCCGCGCGCTCGACTCGTTGCAGCGCGTGCCTCAGGACTTCCCCGAGGCGCACCAGTATCACGGCTTCAAGGCGTTGACGGCATTTCTGCGCGTCGCGTTTAAGTTAGGTGTGCTCGACGCTGAGCGGCGCGAGTTTTGGCGTTTCTTCATCCGGGCGGCGCGCACACATCACGATCGCATGGTCGAGCTGCTGCGACATGCCGCGATGGCCTACCATTTCCGCAAGTTAAATGAGTCCTACGGCGATACGTGAGTTCTGCCAATCATTCCGCATTTGCTGCTTTACGTCACCGCGACTTTCGGCTTCTTTGGATGGGTCAGATTGTGTCCATCACCGGATCGCAGATGCAGTTTGTCGCGATCAACTGGCACGTTTACCTGCTGACAAAGTCGGCGTTTGCACTCGGCCTCGTCGGACTCTTCCGCGGTCTGCCGATCATCTTTTGTTCACTTGCGGGCGGCGTGGTCGCAGACGCGATTGATCGAAAACGTCTGATGGTCGTGACGCAAACCGTCATGCTGACGACCGCAGCGTTATTGACTACCGGCACTCTCGCAGGCCTGGAGAGTGTTTGGCCCATCTACGTGCTGAGCGGAATCGCGGCGGCGGCGCAAGCGTTCGATACCCCTGCGCGACAGGCGTTTATGCCGACACTCGTTCCGCCCGAAGACTTTCCCAACGCGGTCAGCCTGGGAATAATCGTCTTCAACGTCGCCACCATTGCCGGCCCGGCGATCGCAGGCTTCATGCTGGCCGAAAGCGGCCCCGCAATTATCTACGGGATTAACGCGCTCTCGTTCCTCGCAGTGATCGCCGCGTTGATTGCGATGCGCACCAGCGGCAAACCCGAATTGGAGATCGAACGCAAAGACGCGCTGAGCTTCGCCGCGCTCAAAGAAGGGCTCAAGTTCGTTTGGCACACTCCAATCATCGTGCAAACAATGACGCTCGACTTTGCCGCAACGTTCTTCGCATCAGCGACGTTGCTGTTGCCGATCTTCGCACAGGAACGATTACACGTCGGCGCGCGTGGGTACGGCTTCCTCGCAGCGGCGCCGGCGATCGGATCGGTGTTGACTGCTTTGGTGATGGCGCGCCTCGGAACTTTTCACAGGCAAGGGCGTCTCGTGGTTTACTCAGTCGCAGTTTTCGGCGTGGCCACTGCGGCTTTCGGCGCTTCAAGAGTTTACTGGTTTTCGTTACTGATGCTTGCTGTGACCGGTGCGGCTGACACGGTTAGCACAGTGTTGCGGCAAACTATTCGACAACTCGTTACACCGAATCAACTGCGCGGGCGAATGACGTCGATCAACATGATGTTCTTCATGGGTGGCCCGCAGCTTGGTGAGTTGGAGGCGGGCGTGCTGGCCGGGTTTATTGGCGCGCCTTTGTCGGTCGTGATCGGCGGTGCGGGCTCACTTATCTCTGCGGCGATTGCGGCAGTGAAGTCGAAGAGCTTGATGGAATTTGAGATACGGGAATGAACTGGGCTAATGAATTGGACTGCGGCAGAGACAAACACACATCAGGACCACGTGATTGCGCATGTCATTGGAGCCACGCCTCTGGGTCATTTCATCTGGGACGAGACTGCTTACGTACTGCTCGACATCGGCTTCATCTGGAACATCTATCTCGATATGGAGATGGGTTTGGTGCCGCAGTCACTCGCGATCGCGGAATTAAACGAGCTGCGTGCTTTCGTAGATCAGGCAAATGATACCAGCACTGGCCCAATCGAATCGGTTGAATTATTTGAGAATGGAAACGAACGCAGGTTGGTGTTGAACTGTGAGTCGGGAAAGCTCCTGATTGAAACGTCGTTAACACACAGGTGGACGCGGATCGAATCCGCGCCCACCCATAGTTAACTTACTTAAGCGATAACACTGATCTGGTTATCGATATTCTTCACGCCTTTAATCTGTCTGACCATCCGTTCAATCCGCGTCTTCAACTCTTCTGTCTTCACTGTTCCGATCAGCATCACTTTTCCGTTCAACACGGTCGCTGTAATGCCAAGCGTCGAGATTTCCGGATCGTCCGCGAGCTTCTTGTCTACTGCCGCTTGGACGGTCGAATCCATGTTGGCGGTGCTGCCCGCGCTCTCGGCCGGCATGGTCGTACCACCTGCCGGTGGGGTCACGATGATCGGTGCGGGCTGTGTTGCCGGCGCCGGTTGTTGAATGATTACCGGAGGTTGCTGAACCGGTGCTGGTTGCTGCACGACAGTCGTCGGTGGCTGCTGTGCCGCCAGATTGGCGTTGTCAGTTGCTGGCTGACTGCTCATCCAGAATAGGACCAGCATTGTTATCAACGCGATAGCTACCACAACAAGTACGCCGACCATTCCTGCCGAAATGCCGCTGTTGTCCGGCGTTCGCACCGATTGTGAACTCACGACCTCACGTCTTTCGTTTGGTGTCTCCACTACAACTCGGCTTCTTCTTGCTTGTTCTTCATCGTATGCCATCACTTAGCCTCCGTTTGCTCGATACTCTTGTCGAGATTTGAATTCGTTATTACTGCGCTGGTCTTTCCATCCGCTGAGACGAGCGTTCCAGCAAACACCAGCAGGGTTAATACAAGTATCAAGGCAAGTAACCTTTTCATCCCCTGACCTCCGCTGACCTTGTCTTGCATCGACACGTTGGCAAACATCATTCCCAACCCTCTAACACGCGATTTGTTTGATGAAGCTGCGGAAACCGTTTCGATATCGTACGGTTCCGAACTCAGCGGTGGACGCTTTGTGCTTTGTGCTTCGGACTTGGTACTTTGTTACTCATGACAACCGCCATCGTTCATCATCCAGTTTTTCGCGAACACGACACCGGACCCGGCCATCCCGAAAATCCTTCTCGTTACAGCGTGGTAATGGACGCGTTGCGGGGCGATGCAGAACTTTGGTCCGGGTTGCGCGAAGTTGAGGCGCGAGAGGCAGCGCGTGGTGAGATTCAGGCGGCTCACTCGCCGCAACTCTACAAGCACGTCGAGAGGGCTGTGAGCGAAGGCATCGGCTATTTGGATCCGGATACGGTTGTGTCGATGCGCTCACTCGACGCCGCGAGACGTGCGGCGGGTGCGCCGTGCCAGGCGATCGATTTAATCATGGCGGGCGAGGTCAGGAATGCGTTTGTTCCCGTGCGCCCGCCCGGACATCATGCGACTGAAGAACGCTCGATGGGCTTTTGTCTTTTTAACAACGTCGCGGTGGCGGCGCGCTACGCGCAACAGAAGTATGCGGATATTGAGAAGGTCGCGATCATCGACTGGGACGTGCATCACGGCAATGGCACGCAGGGGATCTTCTATGGTGATCCGACGGTATTTTTCTTCTCGGCGCACCAGTATCCGTGGTATCCGGGAACAGGTTCGCGCGGCGAGAAGGGAACCGGACGTGGACTTGGTTTCACATTGAATCTTCCGCTGCGCGCGGCAACACCGGCAGTCGAGCACAAGCGCGGGTTTGAAGCGGCGCTCGAGGAGATGTCGACTCATTTCACGCCTGATTTAATCATCATTTCCGCGGGTTTTGATTCTCACCTTGGCGATCCGTTGGGTCAGTTGCTCTTAATGGACCAGGATTTTGTCGATTTCACGAGAGCTTTGAAACAGTGGGCGGACAGCAGTTGTCAGGGACGGATTGTTTCGTGTCTCGAGGGTGGCTACAACCTCGAAACCCTGGGCGAAACCGTCCGCGCCCACGTGAGCGAGTTGAGTCGCTGATTGTTTCACGCAAAGACGCAAAGAGGACGCAAAGCCGCAAAGAGGTGTTAACTCTCCTTTGCGGCTTTGCGTGAACTTTGCGCCTTTGCGTGAAATAAAGCTCTTGTTTGACACACTCCTACCAGCTTCCTATGATCTCATTACATGCCTGCCAAACAGTCTGTAGCCAATAATGAGCGACCTCAACGTGTCTTTCTAATCGACTCGATGTCGCACATCTTTCGCGCTTTTTTCGCGCCGATGCAGAATCGCGCGGCGCCCCTCGCCACCTCACAGGGATTCGTGACGCAAGCCGTCTACATCTTCACCAACATGCTCCTCAAGTTGTTACGTGAAGAGAAGCCCGACTACATCGCCGCCATCTTCGAGTCGCGCGAAAAAACGTTTCGGCACGAGACCTTCGCCGACTACAAAGCAAACCGGCTCGCGATGCCTGAAGATCTTTCCAAACAGATGCCCTACATCTTCCGGCTTTGCGAAGTATTGAATATTCCGGTCATCAACTATCCGGGTTACGAAGCCGACGACGTGATTGGCACTCTCGCGCGACAGGTCGCAGAAAAACAGATGCAGGCAGTCATCGTCTCGAACGACAAAGACATGTGCCAGCTCGTGCGAGATCCGTATGTCGTCTGCATGCGCCAGAACTCGCAGGTGGTGAAGCGCAAGGAGCCCGTGCCGCCGATCGAGTGGTGCGACGAAGCGTGGGTGGAAAATAAGTTTGGCGTGCCTGCTGACAAACTCGTCGATCTGCTCGGCCTGATGGGCGACGCGATCGACAACATCCCGGGCGCACCGGGCATCGGTTCAAAAGGCGCCGTGCAGATCATCCAGCAGTTTGGATCGATTGAAGCCGCGCTGACGGATTGGCAGTCAGTCAAACACAAGTCTTATCGCGAGTCGTTGCGTGATAACGCGGATCTCATTCGACAGTCGCGCGAGCTGGCGCGAATCCGGATCGATCTCGACATGCCTTTGAAACTCGATGAGATCAAAGCGCGGCCGCCCGATCGCGCTGCTGCGTACGAACTCTTTCACGAGCTGGAGTTCGTGAATCTGATAAAGGAGTATGCGGATGCGGCTGTCGAACGTCCGGCGAGTGCCGAGTCGGCGCGCAACTATCGCATCGTGCAGAAGAAGAGTGATCTTGACGACCTCGTGCGCACGTTGTTCGACGCGGAAAGTGTCGGCGTTGCAGTCGCTGACTCGACTCCCGCCGGAACAGGCGCGCAGGAGTGCTTTACGGAGTTGCAGACGACACGCGGAATCGCTTTCGCGACGAAAGCCGGCGTTGCAGGCTATGTGGATCTCGAAAAGTTCTCGGGTGGAGTTGATACTGCGATTGGAACCCTTCGCGAGGTGTTATCAAATGGTCTAATCGACAAGTCAGTTCATGATCTAAAGCGCGCAGTTGGTTTGTTGGACCGTTTCAACATCACTCTCGAAGGCGTCAAAGACGATACGTACCTGGCAGCGTATCTTCTCGATCCGAGTCGTAGTAAATATGAACTGCACGATCTCGCACGTGAGGCGCTCGGAGTGGAAGACCACAACGCTCCCGCAGCCAGCTGGCCTGACACTGCGTGGCAAACCGTCACTGCTGCCGACCTGACCGCGCAAACTGCGCACGTCCTGCGAAAGCGCATTCTCGATAAAAAACTCGAATCGATCTATTCCGAAGTCGAATTGCCTTTGGCGCCGCTGCTCTATCAAATGGAGCGCGCGGGATTAAAAGTCGATCCGAAAGTACTCGCCGATCTTTCAAATTATATCGGCCAGGAACTTCATAAACTCACGGTGGAGATTTATAAACTTGCCGGACGCGAGTTCAACATCGGTTCGCCTAAGCAAGTCGGTGAAGTGCTCGCGGATCTGAACATCGACATCGGCAGGAAGACTTCGACCGGCCGTGTTTCGACGAGCAAGGCCGTGCTGGAAGAGCTGGCGCAACAGTTTGAACTGCCGCGTCTGATCATTGACTATCGCGAGCTCGACAAACTGAAGAGCGTCTACACCGATGCACTGCCGCAGCAGATCGCGACGGACGGGCGCATTCACTGCCAGCTCAATCAAACCGTGGCCGCAACGGGACGTCTGTCGTCGAGCGATCCGAATCTACAGAACATTCCGATCCGAAGCGAGATGGGTCGTCGTATTCGCCGTGCGTTTGTCGCCGAGACAGGCAACAAGATCGTTTCGGCGGACTACTCACAACTCGAACTGCGCTTGTTGGCCCACATCACGCAGGATCCGGTGATGCTGGAAGCGTTTCAGAAGGGCGAGGACATTCACGCCCGCACGGCGCGGCTCGTGTTTGGCGCCAGGACTGACGAGGAACTCAAAGAAGCGCGCAGGTTCGCGAAGATCGTGAACTTCGCGATCGCTTATGCGATTGAGCCCTGGGGTTTGTCGCAACGAGTGGGAATTTCCCGGCAGGAAGCGAAGAAAGTCATCGAAGACTACTACAACACGTACAAAGGCGTGCGGCGTTACATGGAAGAAGTGCCCATTCGCGCGCGCGAGCATGGATATGTACGTTCAATTTACGGCCGCATCAGGCCACTGGCGGGCATCAACGATCGCAACGCCAACATTCGCAAAGCGGCCGAGCGTGAGGCGATCAACATGCCGATTCAGGGGACGGCGAGCGACATCGTGAAAATGGCGATGCTGAAGGTCGATGAGGAGTTCAAACGTGAGGGCCTCGAGTCGCGTTTACTGATGCAGGTTCACGATGAGTTATTGGTTGAAGTGCCCGAGAAAGAGGTCGCGAAAGTCATGGAAGTACTGAAGCACGAAATGGAAACCTGTGTCTCGCTCGATGTGCCTCTTGTGGCGGATGTTGGTGTGGGCGACAATTGGATGGACGCAAAGCCTTAAAGAATCCTAATGAAACCTGCGCCGAAAAAACCTGAGGTCGTTTACCGGAGGATGCCGGATCCGAGGTCTGGTGCGAGTAGTTCGTCTGAGCGAGGACCGGGATATGCACCTGCAACTGTTCCGCTAATAGTCGGCTTTTTGTTGTTGCTCGGTGTTCTTTTCGTGCTGGGTATTAAAAGTGCCAATAAGTCGGCCGATGTTGGAAATGGCGCACAAAGGCTCACGCTCAAGTATTCGACTGAACTGAGCAATCTATCAGATGTGCGGCTTAAGGCTGTTAACCTAAACACCGAGGCTCGTGTGCGCGATGGTGCGTATTCCCGCCGTGAATTGCTACCTCCGTACGATCTTAACGTCGCCGCTGCGCGCGACAAGCTGCGCGCAGCACAGGAATTGTTGACGCCTATACCTAACGTGAAACCCGAAGATTGGGAGAAGTTTAAGGCAGATCTCGAAGCCTTTATCAACGTCACCGAGGATCGGCGCGATTTTAATCAGAATGGGTTCAACCTCTACCTGGCACTCGAAAATGATTTCAAAAAACTAATACCTCAAGCGCAAAAGAATTATGACGACGTGGCTGGAGATATCGCCGTTTTCCAGCGTGATGCCAACAGAACCATTCTCAAATGGAGCATAATCGCTGTTCTACTCGGCGCCTTAGTCGCAACGGTCACTATCTGGCAAGTGCAACATCACTTCAGCGACATGCGTCGTAGCGTGCTCGAGACTCGTCGCGAGCGCACCTTCACCACGCAAGTGCTGCAAGGCATGGTCAGTGCTGTTGCCGCGTTTGACGAAGAAGATCGAATCCGCAGCGCAAATGCCGCTTTCTTCCGTATCTTTCCGAACGCGACTATCGGCGCGTCAGTGCTTGAAAAGCTTGGACCAGAAGACGCGATGAAAATGCTGGAAACAGTTACTTCCATTCGCGTTATCAAGGAAACCTATCATGGCCGCTCAATCGCCAAAGTTGATGACGAAGAGAAGGCGTTCGACGTTTACTCATCACCGCTCGCAATCGACGGCGACCGCGGTCAGATCGTGACACTTGTCGACGCCACCGAAGCTGCTGAATCTGAACGCACGCTGCGTCGCAGTGAATCGCTCGCCGCGGTGGGGCAGGCGACCACGCAAGTTGCGCATGAGATTCGCAATCCACTCGGTAGCATTCGCCTGGGGGTATCGATGTTGCGCGATAGCGTCCTAAATGACCCTGAGGCGCTGAACACGATCGAACTCGTCGAACGCGGGATCAAGCACCTCAACAAACTGGTAGTCGACGTCACGCAGTATTCGCGTCAGAAGGAACTCGAACGATCTACGGTCGATTTACACGACTCGCTTGACCGCAGCATCGATCTCGTCAGCGACAAGATTTTGGAAAAGAAGGCCACTGTCGAGAAGCACTTCGCGGGTGGTTCGATTGTGGGCCAATGGGATCCATACCAGTTGCGACAGGTATTCGTGAACGTGATCGCCAACGCTGTGGACGCCAGTCAGGAAAACTCCGCGGTGTTGATCTCGACCGAGTTGTTGGCGCCCGATACTAACGGCGACGGTCAACCGGCGCGTAGATACGCTCGGATCACCATCGTCGATCACGGTAAAGGAATGGATAAAGCAACGCGCGATCGAATCTTCGAACCATTCTTCTCAACCAAAAAGCGAGGCACCGGTCTCGGCCTGGCGATCGTGAAGCAGATCGTCGAGCTACATGGCGGGCGCATCAGCGTCGCCAGCGAACCCGGACAGGGCTCGAAGTTCAAGATCGACCTGCCTGTTTAAATAAATCCTCGCCACAATTTGTGCGCAAATCCTTGACAAAAGAGCATTGACGCATGCCTGTCTTGGTACTATTCTACGCGCTCACCGAAACTGGCTGAACATCGCAATCCGGTAACCCCCCTACCCGTTGTCCGCAATTTCTTTCGACCTACCTTGTAATCAATGGAGACCCATCATGGCAGACGACAGAATAAGAATTCTTGAAGAAAGATTGACTCGATTAGAAAGTGTGTTAGCTCAGCGACAAACTGGCACTGGTAGCGGCGGTGGAGGATTTACGCCGCCGGGCGGTGTCATCGTTGACTCGGCGCCGTGGGCCGGCAGTCAAATGCAGTTTTTCCCAAGACAAATACCTTCGCCGGTCGTCGATCCGGCTCCCTGGCCGTATTGGGGAGGTTGGGGAGGTTGGGGACGTCCTCGATGGCCCACACCGGTAGTCGATCCTGGCCCATTCCCGACGCCAGTGGTAGATCCAGCTCCCTGGCCGCCCAGCCACATTGTCGATCCGGCGGTTTTCGCGCAATCGGCTGCCGCTACGCTGGGGCGTATTGGAAAAATCGGCGATCCGCCGCCACCAGATTTCAGCAGGTTATCAGTTCAACAACTCGAAGCCACGATTCATAGCATTAGCGCCGAAAGAGCACGGCTCGATGCTATGGAAGAAATGGTCAAGAAACAAATAGACACGCTGAAAAAACAACAGCCAGGCTAACCGACAGCCTGCCCGAGAATTTCTCTTTACAACGGAGGCTTGAGATGCGAAAACTCCCATCCCTGCCAATGCAAATACCAGTGTGCGATCCGAACGCTCGCTCACAAAAGGTTCTATTAATCGGTTTCCAGGACCAGGATAATCTCGGTTTGCGTTATCTGATGTCGACGGTGAACGCCTCAGGCCACGAGGCGATCATCATGACTTACCGTTCCGACGCCGAGAAGATTTTGCAACGCATCCGCCATGAAAAACCGGATGTAGTCGGCTTCTCGCTGATCTTTCAATACATGGCGCCTGATTTTGGTCAGGTGATTGAAGCTCTGCGCGAGGCGGGTGTAACCGCGCACTTCACGATGGGAGGCCATTACGCCAGCTTTGAACCGGCCGAGATTCTCAGGCGCATACCGGGCCTGGATTCCGTCGTCCGATTCGATGGTGAAATGACTCTCGTCAACTTATTGAACCGTTTAGCTACAGGTTCGGAATGGCGTGGTCTGCCCGGAATTGCCTTTCGCAAGGACGATGGTGAAATCAGTGTTGACCCACTTGCGCCTGTAGTGGAAGACCTGGACTTGTTGCCGTGGCCGGATCGGCAATCGATTGATTACGAAGGCCACCCGATGCCGACTGCTTCGGTGCTGGGCAGTCGCGGTTGTCCGTGGGATTGCTCCTTTTGCAGTATTCGACCGTTTTACGAGGAGCAAGGTGGTCCATTGCGCCGCCTGCGAGCACCCCGAGCAGTTGTCGACGAGATGATCGATTTACATCGCAATCGTGGCGTTCCGATCTTTCTGTTTCAGGATGACGACTTCCTGGCAGGTGGCAGAAAGGCCAAGGAGTGGGCGATGGAGATTGCCGACCTAATCGCTGCCGAGGGCCTGGCCGGCAAAATGGCGTTCAAGATCAGTTGTCGTTCTGACGAGATTCACGAAGACGTAATCGAGCGGCTGATCGCGGGCGGACTGACGCACGTTTACATGGGCGTTGAGTCAGGTGATGAAGAAGGACTGATCAATATGAGCAAACGGCTTAAGCCGGAGGCGCATTTGAGAGCCGGTCGCATCTTGAAAAGCTTTGGATTGTCGTTCGACTTCGGCTTCATGCTGGTTGATCCGTATTCGACGTTTCGCAGCATCCGCCAGAATGTAAGCTTCCTGGAGGAATTCATCGGCGATGGGTGGACTGTTGCACCCTTCTGCCGGATGCTGCCCTACGCCGGTACGCCCATCAAGCGCAGACTCGAATCAGAAGGACGCCTGCTGGGCACTTCATTCGATCCTGACTACAAGTTTCTCGATCCGAAAGTGGACTTATTTTATGACTGGATGGTGAAGACGTTCTACGAAAGAAACTTTACCAACCAGGGTTTGTGCCACATTCTGCGCGGTTTGCTCTTTGAAGCACATCTGCGATTGCCTTCGGCTCATCCGGTTTCGGAGACTCAAAAGAATTATCTTCACTACCTGACTGCGATTTGTAATCGCGTTGCGTGTTACACGCTGCGTGCCGCGGTTGACCACATGGAAACAACACCGCTTTCGAGTCTCGAGCGTGATTCCAGTTATCTGGATGGTTTGACTGAACATGAAAAGAGAGAAGAGGCGCGACTCGTCAACCAGGTGGTGAACTACTACGAGTGGATACACCAGGATCACAGTCCGATACCCGGTCCTGTCGGAGGCTTTGATAAGACGTGGACCTTCTATGACGGCGATCGCGAGGCTGCGGGTATTCAAGTAGCTTAAAAAGGGCCACAAAAAGGCACATAACGCACAAAGGTGATCGGAATTATTTTGTGACTTTTGTGCTTTTTTGTGGCTACCTATTATGGATGTTGTTCTTATCTCCATGCCTTTCGCGGAGGTCCAGCGACCGTCGATAGCGCTCGGACTGCTTCAGGCATCACTGGCCCATACTGACATTCAAAGCGAAGTTGTCTACGCAAATTTCGGGTTGGCCGAAAGGATTGGACTGGTCGCATACCAGTCGATGCAGTTGGCGCCCACAGATCACTTGCTTGGTGAGTGGTGCTTCGCGAGTTACCTGTTTCCCACCGATGAAGCCAGGGACGAGGAATACCTCAACCTCGTTCTCGAAGTGCGATGTAACGGCTTCCCTCCTGAACTGGAAGAACGAAAAGATCAGATGCGTTGGGTGCGCCGGCAAAGTCTCGCATATGTGGATTGCCTGGCGGACAGTATCGTAGCTAAAAAACCGAAGCTCGTCGGGTGTAGCTCGGTATTTCAACAGCACTGCGCCTCCCTCGCGCTGCTCAAGCGAATTCACGAGCTAAGTCCCGATACTGTCCTGTTGCTCGGTGGCGCAAACTGTGAAGGTGAGATGGGACTACAGACGCTGCAATCGTTCCCGTGGGTTGACTGCATCGTCTCCGGCGAAGCAGACGCGCTTTTCCCTGATCTGTGCAAGATTTTGCTCGAGCAGGGACGCGATGCCGCGTCACTCCCGGATGGTGCAATTTCACAACATCACCTCAAAAATCCGTTTCGAGTCTTATCACAGCAACCGCAGCAACCGCCGCGTTCTGTGATTCACGACATGGATTCATTGCCGCTCCCGGACTACCACCATTACTTTCAGACGCTGAACGCTTCGACGCTGACAAACATGATTAAGCCGGGACTGTTGGCCGAGAGCTCACGAGGCTGTTGGTGGGGCGAAAAGTTTCACTGCACTTTCTGCGGCCTGAACGGCGAGGGCATGCAGTATAGAAAGAAATCCCCGGAGCGAGTGCTCGACGAATTGTCGGAGCTAAAAAGACTTTATGGGATCGACAACATTCAGTTCGTGGACAACATTCTCGATATGTCGTTCTTCAAGACGGTGCTGCCGAAGCTTGCGGCCGCTGAGGAGAAGTACTCGCTGTTCTATGAGACCAAGGCCAATCTAAAGCGCGAACAGGTCGAGCTACTCGCTGAGGCAGGAGTCCGATTCATTCAACCGGGCATCGAGAGTCTCGACGACAATGTCCTCAAGCTCCTGGCCAAAGGGAACTCGACGTTGATGAACCTTCAGCTACTGAAATGGTGCAGCGAACTCGGCATCGATTGTTCGTGGAATTTGCTGAGCGGGATTCCCGGGGAGTCAGACAATTGGTACGCTGAAATGGCGAATTGGCTGCCGGCGATCTTTCATTTGCAGCCACCGACGGGAGTGGCTCGAGTTCGTTATGATCGGTTCAGTCCATATCAGATGCGCCCGCATGAGTTTGATCTCACGCTCCATCCCAGCCGCACGTATCCGTACGTCTATCCTTTGGCAAGTGAATCGTTGATGCGGTTGGCGTATTCATTTGAAGATAGCAAGCGACCGCGTCATATGCATCGCGCCTTGTCGGAAGAACCTGGTCAACAGCAGTTACAGGAAGTGGTGCGGCACTGGAACGAACTCTGGCGGGCCTCAAAGCCGGTGCTTGAAGTTTATGATGATGGTGATGGCTTGCGGTTTGTCGACACGCGTCCGTGCGCGATTCAAAGCAATTGGACCATTCGGGGATTGGAAGCAGAGATCTATCGACTCTGTGATTCCGCGCAGCCGATGGCCGCGATCAAATCTCAGCCGGCGATCGACACTTTGCTTAGGAACAAGGTTATGTTGAGGATCAATGACAAGCTACTGTCGATCGGCGTCAAATCCGCGTAATCCGTGTTAACGCTTTTCGCGCCGCCTCAAGAGTGCGTTCGATTACTTGATCGTCGTGCGCCAAACTGACGAACGCGGCTTCGAATTGCGATGGCGCGAGATAAACGCCTTCATCCAGCATCGCCTGAAAGAACTTGCCGTAAAGTTGCCGATCACACTTGTTCGCACTGTCCCAATCAATCACCGGCTCCCCTGTAAAGAAACTGGTCCACATCGACCCCACGCGATTCGTCACAGTTGTTACACCGGTCTCTCTCGCGGCGTTTGCCAATCCTTCGCAGAGCTTGCTGCTCGCGGCTTCGAGTTGATCGTAAACAGACTTGTCTCGCAGACGTCGCAATGTGATTAGTCCCGCAGTCATTGAGAGCGGATTTCCCGACAACGTTCCGGCCTGGTAAACCGGACCAGCAGGCGCGATGTGATTCATGATTTCGCGGCTGCCACCATAAGCTCCCACCGGCAAGCCGCCGCCGATTATTTTCCCGAGGGTCGTGATGTCAGGGGTGATGTTATAGCGCTCCTGCGCGCCGCCACGGGCGAGGCGAAATCCCGTCATGACTTCGTCAAAGATCAGCAGCGCCCCGTGATCGCGAGTCAACTTGCGCACCGCTTCAAGATACCCGGGCTGTGGCAGCACGCAACCCATGTTTCCAACCACCGGCTCGATGATCACCGCGGCGATGTCTGCGTGTTCAGCAAAGACTTGTTCAAGCGCAGCAGTGTTGTTGAAGGGAACGGTGATCGTGTTCGTGGCTAATGCGGCGGGAACGCCGGGACTATCAGGCAATCCGAGTGTCGCCACACCCGATCCGGCTTTGACCAGCAAACTATCAGCGTGGCCGTGATAACAACCTTCAAACTTCACCAGCTTCGTCCGTCCGGTGACACCACGTGCGAGACGAATGGCCGACATTGTCGCTTCAGTGCCGCTACTCACCATGCGCACCATCTCGATCGACGGCACAGCATCGATCACTTCTTGCGCGAGCTTGATTTCCAGCTCCGTCGGCGCGCCAAAACTCGTCCCTCTTGCGGCAACCTCCTGTATCGCCGCAACAACCTCATCATCAGCATGCCCCAGAATCATCGGCCCCCACGAGCCGACGTAGTCGATGTAGGTGCGACCATCGACATCGGTAATGGTCGCACCTCGCGCTGAACTAATAAATCGTGGTATGCCACCGACGCCGCGAAAAGCGCGCACCGGAGAATTCACCCCGCCGGGTATGAGGCTCTGCGCAGTAGTGAAAAGCTGTTCTGATCGTGATTGCATAGGTTACGAGGATAACATTAATGCAGCCGCTGAACTGCTTCCTTCGGTTCGACAGTGATCGAGCGAAAGCGCGACATGCGCACCAGTCCGGGGGCTGCGCCTTTTGGCTTGGATAAGAACTTTCTTTCGGTGTAATGAATGACAACTTTTGTGTCTTCACTCGCCTGGCTAAAACGTGCCGCAAGCTGCGCGGCTTCGATGACAGTGCGTTGCGGAATCTCTTTTTTTGTCGGGTTGCGCACGACGACGTGAGAGCCGGGATAATCACCGGCGTGCATCCAGAGATCGTTGGGTTGGGCCACCCGAAACGTTAGATGGTCGTTATCACGCGCCGCGCGCCCGACGAGAATTTCGTAACCATCAGTGGAAAGATAACGACGAACACCCGGAATCTTTTCCTGTTTGCCGGCTTTCTTTGGCGCGACTTTCGGCGCCGGCGGCGGTTTTTCAAAACTTGCTAACGCAACCTCGTCTCGCGACTGAATGATCGTGTCCAACTCCTGCAACCGTCGCTCGAGCGCCGCTATTTCACGATCGATCTGCTGCAAACGCTCAGCGATCTCCGCAGTGGCGTGCTTTGCTTTCGTATATTGTCGAAATCGAGCGGCAGCCTCATCCTGAAGCGACCGATTCTCATCTACTTCAATCTCGATCACGGGCGCACCTTCAGCGTAGTAATCAGTGAGACGAACCTTGTTGCCGGCGCGCGTGGCGGTGGCGATATTCGCGAGCAGTAGATCGCCGGTTCGTTTGTGTTCCTCCGGATCGCCGTGACGGGCAAGGTCCTGCTGCAGATTCGCTTTCAATGTGCGTTGCCGCCGGATCGCGCCGGTAAGTTTTGAACGCAACGCTTTGGCTCGTGAGTCGAACGCTTTTGTAGCATCGAGTGATGCGAAATGCGCGTCGAGTTGAGCCGATGGTGGTCCAGCGTTCAACGTGAATGCTTCGGACGGTTCTTTCAGTGGGCGCGGCGGAGGCAAATAAACATCGCCGAGCCTCGTCTTCCCTTGTTCCCGCAAAATGGCAGTGATGCGATTCAGTTCATCGAGAAGAAAGAGGTCCGCGGTCCTGCCGGTTAGTTGGACGATCAGTCTGCGAAAAACTCCATCATTATGAAAAGTGAAACGTACGATGCGGTCCAGCGGATCTTTCGAGATCTGCGTTAGTGAAGCGCCACTGAGCGTCGACCGCATCAACTGCGCAAATGGCCCGTGCGGCATCGATTGCTTCTCCAAATCTCTCAATCTGCGATGAACTAAATATAGGCGAGGACTGGCAGGCTCGACACTGACGTAAAGAAAGTCACCGCGCAGACCGAAGTCGAAGGCAAACGAAAGCGGCGTTAGTTGAAAAATCTTGCCAAAGAATCGTCCCGGAAGAGTAGTCCGAAGCTCTTCAACAACAGCTTGGAGTTGATCCGTGTCCATCCGCGAAAATCTGCGGCTCAAGTGACTACAACTGCAGTGCGGGTGAAGCGATCGTGAACTGTATAACCTTCACGACTGACGAGCGCGGAGACGATGCCGACTACTGTGGCCAGGGAAAGCAGGTAGAAGAACGATCTCCCGATTGACTGCCCGCCCGTTGGAATCAGGCCAGTCTTCCTATCAATCACTCGCAGCGACAGCAGACGCATGGCCCAGGTGCGGCCTGTCAGGGCCGTCATCAACGTCAGATAAAGAAACGTGATGACTATCGCACTGCCCGCAAAAACTACGATCGCACGTCTGTCCTGCAAGTTACTGCCGGTAAGATATATCGCGCCGGCAATCGGCGAGCTCAACAACGCGCAGAAGATAAGATCGAGCACGGCGCAAGCGAGACGACGAAAAGCTGACGCGCTTCGTCTGGCGAGCTCATCAACACGCACGTTCTTCGCAACCGAGTCGAGATAGTTCAGCGATGGATTGTTATCGTCGATGATTAAACGTTTCGACGGTTTCGGTGGAACGATCTTCTCAATAACAGGCTCGCTAACCGGCACCACTGCGAGATGATGCGGTTTTTCAACTACCGGTGGCGGCGGTGGTTCAGCAACAGGAAGCTCGGGTTCAAAAGCGAGTTGCTGGTCGGGGGAAACCGTTTCGCTCATGTCGTTTTCTTCTCGTTCCGGTGCGTACGCAACCGCGGTCGCGAGTGTCGTTGCTGGTTGACGATTCTCGGCGGGCGCGGCCTGGTGTGCTCTTTCGATTCTCTTGAGAGCAGCGACGACCAGAGGATTTATGGCCGGCATTTGCGCTGGTGGTAGTAATTCCAGTTGCGGCGGGTTGATGGCAGTCTCGACACGCTGTCGTTCAGCTTCGGCTGCTTCGCGTGCGGCCTCACGTGCGCGTTTTTCCTGCACTTCGCGCACTCTCTCGCTCAACTCTTTACGCCACTCAGGCATCGCGTGGCGCGACACACCCGGAAATTCGATCAGTGTGCTTTTCCTTTCAGTGTGCCGAGTTGATTCGTTGGGGGATGAGTCCATTTCGAGGCGGCATACTATCAGGAATAACTTTAAGTGGTCAATGAGAAAATAATGCAGGCGTAGGGGTTAAGAGATTAGAGAGGGGTGCGGCCCGCGAAGCCGGCGTCGACGTCGTGCCACCATTCGAGCTCATCGCCTTCGCCGAGTTGCCAGCAAAGCAATACGACGCGACCGTCTCGGAGTGAAGGGAAGTCAACCAAACCACGCTCGAAGTCTTTGAGTTGAACGCCAAGCGCTTCCAATTCAGAGAGTTGTGTCGTGAGTACGGTCAGGATGGTGGCATAGGCGACACCCTGGGCCATGCCGCCGCCACCCTGTTCCGCAGCTTCCGAAGCCTTCCTGGCCTCATCGCGATACCGCGATAACTGACGATGCGCACGCTGAATCTTCCCGGTGATAATTCTTACCTCGGGTAGTAAGGCATTCGCTTCCTGTACGGTGAAGATTTTCATTTTTTAAAGAAGTTTCACGCAAAGGCGCAAAGGGAATCCGCAAAGCCGCAAAGAAAACTTAGCACCTTTGAGTCTTCCTTTGCGGCTTTGCGTGAACTTTTCAGAGACATCAATGTTCGTCGGTGATTCTAATGAACTCCGTCGCTGCCTCAAACTCGGCGGCCTCTTCTTCGATCTCAGTCTCAATCACGACGCGCATCGCCGCTTGAAAACTATCCTGCTGATCGTGCATGTACGGCGCGGGCAGTGGGTCGTGTAGATCACGTTCGCAGTCATAACGCGCACCGTGCGTAACTTCCTTGCGCACCTTGTCTGCGATCTCGCCCAGATCGATGAAGTAGTCAGAAACGTCGATCAGCTTTGGCGCCGTGTTTGATCTAAAGCCTGCTATCTCTACGCGACATCCCTTGTACGCGACTGCGTTGACTGCGTAAACGAAGTCTTCGTCGCCTGACACCAGCACGGCTGTGTCGTAACGTCCGGCGAGCGAAAGCATATCAACCGCAATCTCGACGTCAAGGTTTGCCTTTCGTGTTCCGTCGTAAAACGTCTTCAATTCCTTTTGGATTACACGAAAGCCATTCCTGCGCATCCACAAAAGAAAACCTTGCTGACGTTCCGCGCCGACGTCGACGCCCGTGTAAAAGAAAGCCCGCAGCAGCCGCCCGTCGCCCAAAAGAACTCGCAACAACTTGTTGTAGTCGATGTCGATGTTGTGGAAACGAGCTGCATGAAAAAGATTGTTACCATCGATAAAAACTGCGACCCTGCCGCGATGACCTAACTGCCATGAAATATTATTTGTCGGATCAAAATTGTGCATAAATTGAACTCCGAACATACCCTCCGTGAATTTGTAACTAGCATGCTGTTTTGCCGTTCCTTGGTCAAGTTGAGAAGGTCTATGGACCTGTTATTAAGATGTTGCAATTATTTCCTCGGAAATCGCGTCCAAATAGACCCGGGTTACCGGGCCGCCCGTGATTTCGATTTCCCATGCAAGTCTTATTTCCAGGCCGCTGGATGGCTGTTTTGAGGGCTGAGCATAAACGACTAACTGCCGTGCTACGACGGTCGCATTCGCGGGTAAAGACGGGGTTTGTTGGGTCTTGATGTGATTGACTGCCTGCTCTGCGGTGACCTTCGGCGTAAGACCATTTAGCGTCGCTTGAATACGATCGGTATTGGGAATGCAGTTGCTCGAAAATCCCACTAGCTGTCCATTGCTGCGAAAGCGAATTGTTAGATTGCCGAAACCTCCACGCAACGGATAACGAAAAGGCCGTTGCTCGTAACGAGCGACTTTGACGCCCGACGGTTCGTCGATGCGCTCCACTAAGGACAGTTGATTCGGATCGGCGCCGATCAACTGTTGCCATTCCACAATGAAACGGCGCAGCGATTCGCGCGTGTCGTCCTCGGTCGGAGCGTTGGGCAAACCGACCTTCGGGAGATAGATCGGTGCGGGTAAACTCGCCGGCAAGCTTTCGAGCGTCGCAGTGTATGGATTGAGATTCGCTTCCGTCTTTCCGGGGAGGCCGTAGTGTTGCGACAACTGGTACCAGGCTTGTGCTGCCTCTTCGAGTCTGGTTCCCGCGTCTGCTTGTGCGATCGGATAGCGCGGCGCGTTAGCCGTTGGACCGTTAGCGTCAGTTGGCTGGAAGGCGGCACAACCCGTGCAAGTTAGTACCACCAACACTAGAACAGTCATCCACAGATTACGCAGATGAATTAATCTGCGTAATCTGTGGATAATTCTTAATCTCATTCTCTTAGCCTCTGATTTTCTCATCGTCGTATAATCCAAATACTTGGAGGAGCTGTTGCCTAAAGATAACGAAAACATTCCCTTCCTTGGACCAGTTGAGCCAGCGGAGCCACAGGGGTTTTCGGCAGAACAGATGATCCGTTGCGAGGAATGCCTGAGAGCAAATCCTCCCACGAGGGCAAGTTGTCTTTATTGCGTCGCTCCGTTGCCGCTGACTGAATCTTCCGCGCGCTTGATTAAACCGGCTCTGCGCCCGCCTGAGAAGCATCAGTTAGGTTATAACAACATCCTGTTGCCGCACGAGCAAGCGGTCTCGGATGAAGTTGTTGCCGGTGCTGCTGAGCTTTTGAAATTGACCGCTGAGAATGTGCGCGCGTGTTTGTCGCAGGGCGTGCCTTTGCCGGTGACACGGACAGTGAGCAGTGTCGAAGCTGAGTTGGTAACTGAACGGATGCGCGAGCTTGGGTTGGATTGCTTGACTGTGAGTGATGACGAGCTTGGTAATGCTGTTAGACGAGTGCGGTCGATGACGTTCGACGATACTTCGTTGACGATTCATCAGGCCGGTGCAGCGACAGATATTTCCTGGGGCGACATTGTTTTGATCGTGAGCGGACGATTGTTTGAAACGAGGCTCGAGATCAAGGAACGGATGACTCGTAAGCCTGAGAACGAGATTCTCGATACGAGCGAGTTTTTCAGTGATGAATTTGTTATTGATTTCTACACGGCGACACACTCCTCGACGTGGCGTGTTGGTGCAAGTGGTTTCGACTTTTCTTGTCTCGGACGCGACAAGGCGCTGGTCGTTAATGAGAACATCGGTAAGCTGCTGGGATTGATGATCGAGAAGGCGAGAAACGCAAAGGTTGACGATTCGTACGGTGGCTTGCGAAACCTGCTGGAACTTGTATGGACCATGGAATCCGAAACGCAGTCGAGTGGCTGGCGCCGCGAACGACCAGGAAAGCTCAGTGTTGGCGTGTCAACGATCAGGAGTAATGAAACTCAGTTCACGCGTTACTCGCGATTACGTTACTACTTAAGCCGAAGATGAGCGCAGATAAAGAAAGATCAGATCTGGTCTATGGACCAAACGCGGTGCTCGAGGCGTTGCGGGCGGGGAAGCGGCCGATCGAGACGATCACGATTCTCGAAAGTGCTCGGCCCGATCGGCTGAAAGCGTTGCTCGATCTGGCTCGTCAAAAAGGTGTGCCTGTTCATCGTGTGCCGCGTTTTGATATTGGCGACGTGCGCCATCAGGGAGTGGTGGCGCGCATCGCTGCCGCTCGTTACGCAGACGCAGACGACCTATTGGACCAACTTGAAAGCCGAATCGCCACGGCAGATCCGCCGTTGGCGCTCGGACTCGACGGCATCGAAGACCCGCGCAACATGGGTTCAATCCTGCGGACGGCAGAATGTGCTGGAGTTCATGGAGTATTTATTGCCGAGCGTCGTGCGGTGGGTTTGACCAGTGTTGTGGCGAAGGTCGCCGCGGGCGCGCTCGAGTACGTTCCAGTAGCGCGTGTGACGAACTTGGTTCGATTGATAGAGCAGTTGAAAGAACGTAACATCTGGGTCGTCGGCGCGGCCGGCGACGCGAAGCAACTGTACACCGAATGGGATTGGAAACTGCCTGCCGCCGTGTTTCTTGGCAGTGAAGGACATGGCCTGCACCGGCTGGTGCGAGAACACTGCGACACTCTCGTGCGTATTCCTGTAGCCGGAAGATTGGAATCATTGAATGTGTCAGTGGCGGCGGGCGTGCTGCTGTATGAAGCGCGACGCCAGCGTTTGCTTGAGATGAAAGGCGGAAAATAGATGTTCTGTCCAAAATGCGCCACGCAGAATCTCGACGGCGCGAGTTTTTGTCGCGGATGCGGAGCAAATATCAGTCTGGTGCCGCAGGCTATGACGGGCCAGGCGGTCCAGCCACCTCCGCTCGACGAGGTCGAAGAGAGCGGCGGTCGCAGACGTAAAGGACAACGCGCACGCGAAGCGTCGCTCGATCACGCATTCAAGAACATCTTCATGGGTTTTGCGTTTTTGATAATCGCGATTGCGCTTTCACGAACGATTGGACAGGGGTGGTGGTTCTGGATGTTGCTGCCGGCGTTCTCGATGATGGGGACTGGACTCGCGCAGTACATTCGCGTCCGAGAAAGAGAGAAGCGGGCCGCGCTCATGCCGCCGCCGCTGGGCCACATGTTTACGGAGCAGCCGCGAGCGCCGGGAGAGTTGAGAGCGCCGGTAGCGAGTGTTACCGAGGGCACGACGCGCCATCTCGGTGTTGAAGCGCCCACACGGCACCTGGATCATGAGCCGAAGTAGGCACGGATCAAATCCGTCTTCATCCGCGAAAATCTGTGTCCCTGTTTGTGAAACGAACCTCGGCGCTCTACGCGCAATCGAGTGGGCTGATTTCATTGAACTGCGTTTGGACTGTCTTGAAAGTGATCCGGATAACCTCACGGAAATTCTGAAAGACATCAGTGGCCCGGTCATTCTCACCTTTCGTCCGTCCGAACAGGGCGGGCATCGCCAGTTGAGTCGCGAAGAACGGTTAAGTTTTTGGAACAACGTAGCTCCTCGTAGTGAACGCATCTGGTGGGACATTGAAGGTGACCTGGCCGACGAGATCTCACCTGACTGGTCGCGCGTTATTATTTCTTATCACGACTTCAACGGTGTGCCGGACGATCTGAACGATATCTACAAACGACTCGCTGCCACACCCGCGCAAGTCATAAAAATCGCTGTCCAGGCAAACGACATCGTCGACTGCATCCCGGTTTTCAAGCTACTCGATGAGGGCAGGGAAGTCATTCCAATCGCGATGGGCAATGCCGGAATCGCGACGCGTGTACTCGGACCATCACGAGGAGCATTTTTAACTTACGGCTCCCTCGACGACGAAAGCGCGACGGCGCCAGGGCAGGTAACTGCACGCAACCTCCGTTCGCTTTACAACATCGACAAGATCGACGAGGACACGATCGTGTGCGGCCTGGTCGGTCTTCCGGTCATGCACTCGGTCTCACCGCAGATTCATAACGGCTGGTTTGCGGCAGAGCAACTGAATGGAGTTTATCTTCCGTTTGAAGTCAAAGACCTCGATTCATTCATGACGCGCATGGTCCATCCACGCACCCGCGAATTGAACTGGAACCTCAGAGGATTGAGCGTTACCGCTCCACACAAACAAGCAGTGATGGACCAGCTTGACTGGATCGCCCCCGATGCCAAGGAGATCGCGGCCGTTAACACGGTAGTGATCGAGACGGATCGGTTACTAGGCTACAACACCGACGCTCCCGGGTTCATCGACCCATTGCTGCGAAAGTTTGAATCGTTGGCCGGACGGCGAGCGGCGATCATTGGAGCGGGCGGCGCAGCACGAGCGGTCATCTGGGCTCTACGCAGGCAGAACGCAAACGTAACCATATTTGCGCGCAACGTCAGCAAAGCAGAGAGTTTCGGAGTTTCCTGTCAACCACTCGCGTCCGCAACGTTTCAAGATTACGATCTGGTAGTCAATACAACGCCGTTAGGTTCCGGCGCGTACGTAGATCAATCTCCGGTAACAGCAGAACAACTAAACGGAGTTCGTTGCGCCTACGATCTCATCTATAATCCCGCCGACACCAGATTCCTGAGCGAAGCGCGCAAAGCGGGCTGCGATACGATCGGTGGGCTCGAAATGCTCGTCGCGCAGGCGAAGATTCAGTTTGAACTGTGGACTGGCAGGAAACCTGGCTAGAAGCCCGTTTGCGTCACGCTCAGTCCTTCTGGTCACAAATTTCTCCCCTTTGGTGTTATTAAACGATATAACGTCGATTGCAACGCCCAGCACCTCCCGCGTTCCAACGTCGATTCGAAGTCAATGACTAATCCTGTCCCGAACGGTGAAGAACAAACCGTACTGTCCCGTCGCCTGGTACGTTACGGGTTGATCTGGGGTATTTGGACCGTCGTCGCGCTCTTCTTCACCACCCAGGTCTATGTGTCGTATTACGCGCAGAACGAGCCGATCCGTTACCTGCAGGGATTTCTGGTGCAGACGTCCGTCTGCTATTTATGGGCTCTCGCCACCCCGCTGATTCTCTGGCTCGCGCGGCGCTTTCGCATCGAACGAAGCAACTGGGTGCGCCGTTCGCTGCTGCACTTGCTCTTCAGCGTTGTGCTCACCAGCATTCTGATCACGCTCCACTACGTGGCTTTCATGATTGTAATGGGTCGCGCATCGTCGATCTCACCGTTGCGGGTGTTCAATTTTCTCTATTTCAACCTGGATAAGTTTGGCCTGGTTTACTGGTTCATCCTCTTGATGAGCCATGCTTTCAACTACTACAACAGCTATCGCAAGAACGAGTTGAAGGCTTCGCAACTTCACACCCAACTCGTGCAGTCGCAGTTGGAGGCGCTGAAAATGCAGATCCACCCTCACTTTCTCTTCAATACCCTGCATTCCGTCTCGGCTTTGCTGAGCAAAGACACCGAGGGCGCCCGCAAGATGATCACGCGTCTCGGCGACTTCCTCCGCCTGACCCTCGAGAACTCCGGTTCGATGGAGGTCACACTCCAACAGGAGATCGAGTTTCTGAACGGCTACCTCGAGATCGAGCGCATTCGATTTCAGGATCGACTCACGACCGACATTCGCGTAGATCCCGAGGTGCTCGACGTTCGCGTTCCTAACTTGATCCTCCAGCCCATTGTCGAGAACGCAATGCGACATGCTATAGGACACTCCGCCGCAGGACGGGTTGAGGTCATAGCGGCGCCTCGGAATGGCGTGGTGCGCATTGAGGTAAAAGACAACGGTCCCGGAATCGATGCGGATCGAATGCTCGAAGCGCGGCCCGGCAGAGGATTGGGTTTGGCTAACACGCGGGCCCGGCTCGCGGGCTTGTATGGGGAAGCGGCTCACTTCGAACTGGTGAATGATCCGGCAGGTGGATTAATAGTTGCACTCGAAATCCCGCGCGGGTCGGAAATTTAATTCCTTCCATTCACTTTCTCGTCCATTCAACTTATTCACGAAACCTCGCATCCAAATTTATCGTAAGCCGTCGAAGAAGTTGTTTTCACTCACTCGTTCATTGCGTTATTCACAACTTGTTAGGAGGCATAGTGACGAACGCAAGACGTATTCGCGTGTTGGTCGTCGACGATGAACCACTTGCTCGCGATATGATTCGCGAGATGCTGGAAGATGATTCGGAAGTCGAGATTGTCGCGGAGTGTGCGAATGGTCGTGAAGCAGTAGCGGCGATCAAGTCGTTGCGGCCGGACCTCGTCTTTCTGGACGTACAAATGCCTGAACTCGGCGGCTTCGAAGTGCTGGAATCATTCGATCGCGCATCGACTCCTTACATCATCTTTGTCACTGCCTACGATCAATATGCCGTGCGCGCCTTTGAGGTGCACGCCTTCGACTACCTGCTCAAACCTTTCGATCGCGAGCGATTCGATGCGGCCTGGCAACACGTCAAGCAGCAGATCAAACTCGATCAGAACGGCGAGCGCGATCGTCACATCCTCGCGTTGCTGGAAGAGCTGAAGAGTGGACCACGTCATCTCGAGCGGCTCGTGATCAAGAATGGCGGCCGCGTGTTCTTCGTCAGTGTGGAAGACGTTCAGTGCATCGAGTCAGAGGGAAATTACGTACGCGTCTACGATAATCAGAAGGCTTACCTGCTGCGCGAAACGATCAGTAGTTTGGAAGAGCAGCTCGACCCGCGAGAGTTTCGACGCATTCACCGCTCGGCGATTGTGAAGATCGACAAGATCAAGGAAATGCAGCCTTGGTTTCACGGTGAATACCGCGTCATCATGGAGAACGGCAAGCAACTCACCCTCAGTCGCAACTACCGGTCCAATTTCCAGGGCGCCGTCGGAAATAACATTTAGCTCTGCGGTCTCTGCGGTCCTCTGCGCCCTCTGCGTTGAAATAGTTCTTAACGCAGAGGACGCAAAGGAACGCAGAGACCGCAGAGAAATACCGCTCCATCCCAAATTTTAGCCGTTCCGTCACAGACTCAACCCAGTGCCCTCCGGAGTTTGAGATTATTCGCCGTAGCCGATCTCTGGAGGAGTGTTATGACAAGCGAAGAGATTTTAGTAACCGAAGGAACCCAGAATGACAAGAGTGTTGACGCGCGACTAAACACGCTGCGCGTAACCGTGTTGGAATTGCTCGAGGAAGTAGAGTCGCTGGCGATCTCCAAGCCGGTTGACATCAAGAATGGCGCACGCTTTTCCGACGAAGTCAGGCAGTTTGAAGTCAGCCTTATTCGCACGGCGCTGGGCCGAACTTCGGGCAGCCAGACGCGTGCCGCCAAACTGCTCGGCCTGAAGCCGACCACACTGAACGCGAAGATTAAACGTTACGGCATCATGGCCTGAGACCTGTGGCCGTTCACTGCTATACTGACGTGCGGTGGACGATCGTTACAGCAGACAGATTCTCTTTAGTGGAATTGGCGAGGAAGGGCAGCGGCGGCTGCGGGCGGCGCGAGTCCTGATTGTTGGTTGCGGCGCGCTGGGTTCGGCCCACTCTGAAGCGTTGGCGCGTGCGGGTGTGGGCCACCTGCGCATAGTCGATCGCGATTTCGTTGAGCCTTCAAATCTACAGCGGCAGACGATGTTCACGGAAGCTGATGCCGAACAGCGTCTGCCGAAAGTCATTGCCGCCGCGAATCATCTGCGGCAAATCAATTCCGAAGTAGAGATCGAGCCTCACATCATCGATGTCAACCACTCCAACATCGAGCTACTACTCGATAACTGTGACGTCGTCCTCGATGGCACGGACAATTTCGCCATTCGCTACCTCATTAACGACGCCTGCGTGAAGCACGAGACAAACTGGATCTACGGCGCCGCGGTCGGATCTTACGGCGTAACGATGACCATACGTCCGCACCAGACCGCGTGCTTACGTTGCGTGTTTGAAGAAGCTCCGCCGGCGGCGAGTGCGCCGACATGCGATACAGCCGGCGTAATCATGCCGATCATCAACATCGTCTCGGCAGTGCAGGTGGCTGAAGCGCTCAAACTGTTGACCGGACGGCTCGAAGATCTGCACGGATCGTTGATGCAGTTTGATGTTTGGCGAAACGAATGGAGAAGAATCGGAACCGGATCGCCGCGTGCGGATTGTCCGACGTGCGCACTTGCACGTTACGAAACGCTGTCGAATGCTTCCGAAGGCGCGGCCGTATTGTGTGGTCGCGATGCGATCCAGATTTCACCAGCACAACCGACTCGCATCAATTTTTCATCACTCGCCGAACGACTGCGTCGCGCCGGCGAAGTGAAGTTCAACGAATACCTGCTGCGTTTCAAAACCGGAAAGTTTGAGTTGACCGTTTTTCAGGATGCACGCTCCATCATTCGCGGCACCGATGAGATTGCCGTCGCTCGCTCGCTTTATGCCAAGTACATAGGAACCTGACGCAAAGATGACCATCAAACAACTCTACAGTCTTATTATCATTACAACTTTACTTCTCACATTTCTCGCTCAACCCGCGCAAGCCGGCCAGCCCGTCATTTGGGAAACGAGCGGTCGCACCGAACTGCTGAAAGGCGACGCTCGTGGAGTTTCGATCAGCGACACAGGCGTGCTGATGCTCGCGCCAAAGCTCACGGAAGTTTTCAACACGCAACAGACTTACATCTGGTCCAGCGTGGTCGATAGCCAGGGCAACGTCTATGTCGGCACCGGGCACGATGGCAAGACTTACAAGATCTCGCCGGCCGGCACTGGCTCGCTTCTCTATGACGCAGCCGAACTCGACGTGACCGCACTCGCGATTGGTCGTGACGGAGCGCTCTACGCCGGCACATCGCCGGATGGGAAGGTCTATCGCATCGCGGCCGACGGAAAGGCTGACGTTTATTTTGATCCTGGCGACAAGTACATCTGGTCCCTCGCGGTTATGAACGATGGTTCACTCGCAGTTGGAACTGGCGACAGCGGCAAGCTCTATCGCGTTCGCACGGCGGGTGCGAACCCGGAATCGTCTTTACTCGTGAGCACCAATCAAACACATGTGATCTCGCTGGCGGTCACCGCGCAGGGAGATCTCATCGCCGGCACTGACTCAGGCGGATTGGTGCTGCGAGTGTCACCGGAAGGAAAGACCTTCGCATTGTTCGACACGCAGCTCCGCGAGATCCACGCTCTGGCGCCGGCTGCTGATGGATCGATCTACGCCCTCGCTTTAAGCGATGCTGCCGCAGGTGCGCGTACGCCGTCGACGCCTACCGCGCCGACGCCACAACCGAGCGAAGGCACAACGCCGAGCACGACAGTGACGATCACGGCAATTGACGAAAGTGGTGCACCGATTCAAGGTCAATCGGGACAAACGCGCAGCCGCAGCGATATTTCAAATGCACGGAGCGCAGTGTTTCGCATTCTTCCTGATGGCGCCACTGACGTTGTTTGGAGTTCGACAACAGTGACGGCATTCGCAATCGCGCCCTCATTGCAAGCGGGCAGCGTGCTCATCGGCACTGCTGACAAAGGTCGCATCTATTCAGTCACGAACGACGGTCGCGACACGCTCTTGTTACAGTCTCCGGAAGGACAGATCTCGTCGTTGCTTGTGAGGAACAATCAGATCTACGCCGCGGCCAGTAATCAGGGAAAACTCTATCGTTTTGGAAACGAGCTGGTGAATGAAGGCACATTCGAATCACCCGTGCGAGATGCAAAACTGACCGCGTCGTGGGGCCGCATCTGGTGGCGTGGCGCCGGCAACGTTGAGATTCAAACTCGCAGCGGGAACGGCGAACGGCCTGATGCGACGTGGAGCGATTGGAGCACGGCGTATCGCAGTCCGGACGGAAATCAGATCTCGAGCCCGCGTGCTCGCTTTATTCAATGGCGCGCGACGGTGCGCGCGGGTTCACCAGGTACGCTGTCGTGGGTGGAAGACGTGAGTGTCGCTTACCTGCCGCGTAATGTCGCGCCGGAAGTATTGTCGATCACCGCTTTGCCGATCGGCGTAGGGCTGCAACAGATGGTTCAGGTTGGAGTTGATCCAAACGTTGAGTCGTCAGGGTTGGATCCTTCGGTGTTTGGTCCAGTGGCCCAGGTGCCGCCGCGACGTTTCTACCAACGTGGTGCACGCTCGTTTCAATGGCAGGGCGAAGACCGCAACGGCGACACGCTGGAGTATACGATCTACTACCGCGCTCTCAACGAACAGACCTTCCGGCTATTGAAAGACAAACTGCGGGACAACTTCTACACCATCGATGGGGCAACGCTTGCGGACGGTCGTTACATCATCAAGGTCGTCGCCTCGGACGCGCCTGATAATCCGCCGGGCCAGAAGTTAACAGGCGAGAGATTGAGTGAGCCTGTTGATATTGACAACACGCCGCCCGTAGTGAAAGCGATGGGCCAGCCGCAGCTCACCGGAGATAAGGTACGGGTAATTTTTGCGGTTGATGATGCGACCGGGAAGGTGAAGAAGGCCGATGCGAGTCTGGATGGATCGGCGTGGATTCCAGTATTTCCTGATGACGGCATCGCCGACAGTGGTCACGAGGTTTACACAGTGGAGTTTGGTTCGCTTGGACCGGGCGAACACACCATCTCGCTACGCACTTTTGACAGCAGCGGCAACATAGGCACCCTCAGCGTCACCGTTCGTCGGTAATTCTCGGCGGCCCTCTGCGTTTCTCTGCGTTAAAAACGCCCTCAAAACGCAGAGGCCACAGAGATACGCAGAGGACCGCCGAGAAACTGCACGATACGGTGCGACTTAATGCGAAACGGTGCGGTTTTGGCCAATAATTTGCTAGACTTTTCGGCCAAGGTCATCTGGCATTGGCTTTGCTGCTTTCTAGTCGGCGCAACTCTTTCTCCCTCCTGCGCGCTAGTTGGAGTGAGGAGAAAAGGCTCGAAATGATTAAGCTACTACGAGAAGTCCTGTTGATTGTGATGCTCGGCGTAGTGTCGGTAGGAGCATTTGCGCAACGACGAGATCAGGACAAGGACAAGCGGCCGCCCAAGGAACCTGCGAAAGTCATTACAAACGACCGGAAAGATCAGCGTCCGCCACCGAACAACAATCAACAGCGACCAAAAAACGACAACCGTCACCGGCCTGACTAAGTCTTAAAAAGTCACACCAGGACAAAACGCCCCATAAACACAAAGGCACTGAAGTTTTCCCTCAGTGCCTTTTGTGCTTTTTTATGGCATTTTCCTCTGTACATGACAACAACTCGTCCATCTCGCGTGCTGGTCATTCTCGCGTTCGCTGCGGTCTACATAATCTGGGGTTCGACGTACCTCGGCATTCGTTTCGCGATTCAAACGCTGCCTGGGTTTCTCATGGCGGGCACACGATTTTCGATCGCTGGAGGAATTCTTTTCGTCCTCGCGATTTCCAGGGGAGTGAAGATTCGTCAGTCATCCATCAACTGGCGCCGCGCGCTAATCATAGGTGGCCTGTTGTTGCTGTGTGGCAATGGCGGTGTTACGTGGGCCGAGAAGTATGTGCCTTCAGGACTGGCTGCGCTTTTTGTCGCGACCGAGCCTTTGTGGGTAGTGGTGTTGAACTGGGCACTCTCTCACAGACGACCTAACGCAAAAGTGCTGCTGGGAGTCTTCATTGGATTGATAGGTGTTGCGTTGTTAGTGAGCGACGGATTAGGACAGGGTATTAGCAATGGTTCCAGGATGAGTCTGATTGCCGGAAGTGTGGTGCTCCTCGCCTCACTGGCATGGGCCGCCGGTTCGGTTTACTCAAATCGAAATCCGATTGATGCGCCAACGTCGATGGCGGCGGGAATGCAGATGCTCGCCGGCGGCGGGTTACTCTTATTACTCGCTCTGGCGGCGGGCGACTTCCAGCGTTTGAATCTTGAGAATGCGTCATGGGCTTCGATTGGCGCATTTGCTTATTTACTTATTTTTGGTTCGTTGGTGAGTTTCACTGCTTACAGTTGGTTACTGAACAACGTCACTACTGAGCGTGCTGCTACTTATGGTTATGTTAATCCAGTGGTCGCCGTGTTGTTGGGTTGGTTGATTGCGGGCGAGCCAATTACGTCAAGAATGATTGTGGCAGCGGCAATCATCGTCGGCTCAGTGGTTTTGATCACGACCTTCGGACGCGACCGCGCAGACGCCACTGCCGTTCACGAATCTGAATGCCCCACACCGCCGTGCGCCTAAGGTTTATCTATGACTCGTTTGCACCAACTTGATAAACAGATCGCGCGGTTGCAACGCAGGGCCGGCGGTCTTAACGAAATTAGTCGAAAGTATTGGACCGCGAGAAGGATTATATTTATTTGCGGTGTGTTGCTGGCAATGGCGTTCTGCAATTTTGCCGGTAACAAGGCGGCGTGGTTTGTTGCCGCGCTGATCGCGATCGTGTTTTCCGTCGTCGCGATGTATCACAATCGCGTTCGCGACAGTCTCACACGAAATTCACTCCTCATCGAAATCAAACAGGTACACATCGCGCGCATACAACTAAACTGGGAACGAATACCACCAGCAGATCCCGCGTCGTCACCTCTCGTCGGTCATCCGTTTGAAACAGATCTCGACATCACCGGCGAACGTTCGTTACATCGCTTGATCGACTGTGCAGTTACGAAAGAAGGCAGTGACCGTCTGAAGTCGTGGCTATTAAACGCGCGACCTGACGTGCAGTTAATCAGGCATCGCCAGGCGCTGGTCCGCGAGTTGAAAGATCACTATGTCTTTCGTGACAAGTTACAACTGCTATCAGCGGTAGCTCGCCTCAGCACCGGACCGCTGCGTCGCCACGGTGGTCCAGGTCTCTGGAATTCGAAAATACTCATCGACTGGCTCGCGCGTGATGAGCGCAGGGGTTCGTTGCTGCCGATAGTAGTGTATCTTTCGGTTCTTTCAGCTTTGAACATCATCTGCATCATCCTCGCGAGCTTAAACATCATCCCGCCGGTTTGGCCCATCACGCTCGTGATTTATTTCGGCGCGATGCTCCTGAACCGGTCGCGTATCGCGACGGCATGGGAAGAGTTGCAGGGACTTGAAAAGGCGTTGACTCATTTTCAGGTTGTGTTTGGTTATCTTGAATCACGCAGTTACAAAAACACGCCAGGGCTGGCGCGGATTTGTGCTCCCTTCGCAGAGGAAGGCAAGCGACCGTCGAATGAAATCAGACGACTGGGGCGCCTCGCTGCGGCACTCGGAGTGCGCACGAACCCGATCCTATCGTTAGTGGTTCACCTGCTGGTGCCCTGGGATTTCATTTTCACTCACCGGCTGGAGATCGTTAAGAGGGAGATCGCGGATCTGCTGCCGCGCTGGTTGGATGCGTGGCATGAGCTCGAGACTTTGAACTCGCTCGCAAACTTCGCTTACTTGAATTCGCATTATGAGTTTCCTGAATTGCTTCCTGAGACCGGGCGAGTTGCGGCGCGCGGGTTAGGTCATCCGTTATTGAAGCCGCAGTCGAAGGTGTGCAACGACTTTGAGTTGGACCACAACCACCGGATCGTGATCCTCACCGGCTCGAACATGGCGGGGAAGAGCACGTTTCTCAGGACGATCGGCGTGAATCTCGTTCTCGCTTACGCGGGCGCGCCGGTAAATGCTGAGCGTTTACAGACGTCGTTATTCAGGATCTTTACTTGTATCAAAGTGAGTGACTCAGTGCAGGATGGGCTCTCGTATTTCTACGCCGAGGTGAAACGGTTACAGGCCTTGCTCGCCGCAACTAAAGTTGACGACCACCTGCCGGTGCTGTTTCTGATCGACGAGATCTTTCGTGGCACGAACAGCCGCGAACGATTAATTGGCAGTCGATCGTACATCAGCACTCTCGCTCATGGGACAGCGGTCGGTTTGGTCGCGACTCACGATCTCGAGTTGATCAAGTTAGCTGATGAAATAGAAGGTGTCGTCAACCAGCATTTCCGGGAAGAAGTAAGCGACGGCCGAATGGTTTTCGATTACCGCCTGCGATCCGGCCCATGTCCGACGACGAACGCGCTGACGATCATGCGTCTGGAAGGATTACCGGTAGAATCGTAAAAACTACTCGGATTTAAGTGCTTTCATGATCTCCGTGTGCTCGTGGAGGATCTGAGCGGCCTGTTCCGCATTTGGTGTCAAGGACCAGTCATCGTGGTCCCATGTGCCGCCGAGAATGATTCCGTCGCGACGCGGAAACATGTAGCCACTGCTCAGATAGCAGTAATCGACCTCAGGTTGGGGCAGGAGTATTTCGAGTTGACCACGCACCGGCGTCAATTCTTCGTCATCAAAGAGCGCGCGTGAGCCGAGCCCGGTGCAGTTGAAGATCACCGGCTCACGAAGTCGCGCGAGTTCTTCACGACTGCGAAACTCCTTCACTACCACACGCCCACCCGCGATGTAGAAATCACGCAAGAGCGCGCTGAGATAGATCGACGGCTCGATCAGCATCGTCGTGGATTGCCTTACAAACGGAAAGCCGAAATAGTTGTCCGGATCGCGATGAGTCTCGATCTGCGGATAAAGATCGTTGCCGCCAGGCAGTTCGCGCCCGAGCCCCGCTTCATGTCGCATCAGTTCAAAGGTCTCAATCCAGCGCACGCCATATTCCGGACCGACGAGTAACTGAAACGCCCGGTTCGAAATGCGACATGCCTGTCGAAACTGTTCGTTGAATTTGCCGCTGATAGTTTCGTAAACCGAGGTTGGCGACCATAAGGCGCCCGCGATGTTCGACGTCGTGTCCGGTGGCAATTCCTTCGCGTAAATCGTTACGGTTCCTGGTCCATTCTGGTAACGACGTTGCAACAGCCGCGCAGTCGATAGCCCACTTACGCCGCAGCCGAGCACCGCAAATCGCGTTGGTCTTGGAGATTTGTGCGCAATCAAATAATCGCGTAGGAGGTCGACCGCGAGTGTCGCGGTTCCCCACGAGAGCGTGACGCCGCCACCACCGTGACCGTAGTTGTGTACGAGCAGTTTATTTCCAAACCGCTTCGCGTTGACCATGAAACCGCTGGGTCGGTACGGTCTCAACCCGACCACTTCGCGAATGATTCGGTTGCGAGCAACTTTGACCGGCGCGAAGTGTCGCTTCGTGTCGAAGGCAAGCGAAGGGCGCGCAGCCAACGCGGCGCTCGTGAACATCGCGCCGCGCAGAAAATTCCGTCGATTAATTGACGTATTCATCGATTACGCAGATTACGCAGATTTACTGATGTGTGCAATCTGCGTAATCTGTGGATATATGGATTATTTCCCGAGTGGCTCGTGCCTAAGATCGTGACAAGTGTGCTCGGCCCCATTTTCTGACGTTTTCAACCAGCGGCAATACTGATCTTCCGTAGTCTGACAGCGAGTAAACAACCGGAGCGGGTACCGCGCCTTTCGGTACGCGATGGACCAGACCGTCACTCGTCAGTTCGCGTAGTTGTTGGGTGAGGACTTTCTGCGAGATGCCGGGCATTGCCTTGCGCAGGGCCGCAAAGTGTTTCGGTGATTCGGCCAACCAGTAAATAATGATCAGTTTCCACTTCCCGCCGATTGCCGCGAACGCAGCGGTTAGCGGACAGCCTTCGACTGGATTTGGTCGCGTGCGTTCATGGTTACCTGAAAGTGCCTTCTTGCTGGCGCTCATGACTCAGTTTACAGTCCTTATCAAAGATGATTGGAGGTTGGTGATGATAGTAGAAGTCCGCAGCTATCGAATCAAGCCGGGTAAGCGTGAAGAGTTTATCAGGTTGTTTGAATCGCGCGCCGTCGACGCGCAACGATCTTACGGTATGAAAGTGACTGGTCCATTTCTGGACGTCGAGAATCCGAACAAGTTTGTCTTTCTGCGCAGTTTCCCCTCACTGGAAGAACGTGACCGAATGAAGGAAGCATTTTACGGTGGAGAACACTGGAAGAATGAGTTGGAAGCGATTGCGATGCCACTGCTCGACAGCTACGACGTGATTCTCTGCGAAGCATCACCGGGCTGCGTGTTCGATATTCGTTAACGCATTTTCAATTGCGCGCAGACGTTGCGCTGTCGAGCCGGTTGCTTCAATGACTGTCACGTTCGTGGAACTAAGAATCTCGCTTAGCTCACGGTCTACGGCTCTTCTTAGTTTCGGATACTCGGCGGCACCTTCGTGCTCGAGTGGCAGACAGACGATCAGATCCAGTTGTTGCATGGCATCTGAGATGCGCTTCGACAGCGCTTCGGGGACATTCGAATCGAGCGCGTTGAGGTACGCGAGAAAGTCGAGTGGGCAACGCTCGTAAATCACTTTCTCACCGCTCGCGTGTTGGCCCAGACGTTCGAGGTTGAACTCGAGTTGTCGCAGAAAATCTTCCACACATGGTTCCCGGGAAAACTGTTCTCCATAATCCTCAACCAACACTGCATACGGCTCTGGCTCGTGTGCAAACTCCGGGTGCAGTCGTAGAAACTCATCGACCAACGTCGTCTTTCCAACGCCATGCGTTCCCGACACCGCAATTCTCATGACGCCAAATAAATCCATGCACTCAGACTGGATCTACATTGGGCCCGCACGCGCTCGTAACCCTCGGGCTCGTATGCATCAAACTGCACGAGTTCTTCCATCGTTACGGCGAACACCATGCCCTCAACGATATCTGACGCGTTACCGGTGAATCGCAGATTGCGATGGTCCGCCGTGCCGCTCTTCGCTACGAAGTCTTCGTCCAGGATCTTTATCATCACGAGACGATACCCGACCAGCGCGTCCGGTTTGCCTTCCAGCTTACGACCAACTGTCGACAGTTGCACTGACTTCAACTGCAAGGTGCCGTAAGTAAATAGATATTCCAAGTCAGACCTGTACGTCTTTCAACCTGATCCATTGGACCATCATTTTATCGGAGTATTTGAATCGCCTCCCAACAATTTTTGCGGGACTTGCTTAAACGTGTACTTCGATGATGAGCCAACGAGATCGAAGACCCAAATCATATCGAAACAATCTTCGGGCCAATCCGACGGTGCGATCTTTTTGTTGCCGAGTATGTATGACGCAATGTCCGGGATGTATTCGCGCTGCCAGCAGATTAGTACGACGCCCTTACATGAGAAGACTTCTTCGATCATGTTTTCGAAGTCAGATCTTTGGAAACTGGAGTTGATTCTAAGTTCCAGTTTCTGAGCTAAAGGCGTGAGTGTTTCGATCGGTCGCCGGCTGCCCTTGCGTCGTAAGGGTTTCGATGCGAATAGAAACTTTGGTTTGGCGAACGAGGCATGTTGAAAGTGGTCGTTGTGGGGGGCGAGCAGGTTAGCTAAAGCACCTGCTCTTTGCCACCCGCGAACTTCGAGTGACTCTTTATTGCGTTCACCCTCCGCGGTTACGCCGAACGGGGCCGAATCCTTGGCCGGCTTCTCAGCGTGCCGTATCAGCATGATCTTCGTCACGCGTTGAGGCTTCTTCTTAGAGTTTTTCTTCGGGCTCACGGTGAGAATTATTAACTGTTTGTAGTGAGCAGCGTCAAATTGGATTTAGCCGCACAGAGCAAACCGGGCGATTTGTCATCGCCCGGTTTGGAAATTTATGGTGCCCGCTAGTAGATTCGAACTACTGACCCCTCGCGTGTGAAGCGAGTACTCTACCGCTGAGCTAAGCGGGCAGGGTTTTTAACTAAGTAAGCTATCTAATAACCTACTGCTTTTATAAGCATTTAGCAAACTGGTCAAGGCGTTGTCCCTGGAATAGTTGAAAGTTGAGAGGTGGCGGTTCACCTGCCCGACTCGATGAGAATCGGGTTGGAAACTTCAAATAGAAGAGGAGAACCGCCGTGAAGAAAACCGCAAGCGGTCATCCCTTTCTAATACACGGACCGCCTTTCAGACACTTCGTCAACCGCTGGCTCCGCAGATACCTCGAGTGCCCGCGGGTTGTCCTAGATGTTGAGAGGTGCGGGCGACGACGCGTCTCTTATGTTGCGGCGGATCGGTGTGAGGGCGCGATTGGTGTTGGGCCATCGCTCGCGTTAGGCAGCCCCGGGCCGCAGCTTTTACATTTAAGCGCAAGTTGTTTGAGGCCACCTTTCATTATGGACCAAGGCATAGTAATTCATTCTTCGGAGTATTGGCGACGTGAGTGTTGGTCACGATGGTGCTTGTCCCACAAATGTCCCAGAACTCGCACAGAAAAAGTCTCTTTTTAATGTAAGAAGTGTAGGAGGAAATTCCTAAAGGCAGGCGCCTCCATTTATGGACACTGGATTTTCGGAACTACTTTTCATTGGTTTTCTGCTCAGTCTCTAAGTGTGCTAACGCACAGACCCCGCAACAAAAGCTATTTACTCTAGCCCATCCATTCCCAAGGGCCACCGTCGGAAACGACCAACTGAAAGGCTTCCTCTATGCAGTCCACAAAAGGACGTATCCTCTGTACTGAGGATGATGTTGATACTCGCGAGTTGATTGATTTT